>Ga0209026_1000238_pt1 | contig 71772 bp, 49 predicted proteins | sample AraplaCL_Col_mCL_FD_184262 | JGI IMG/M metagenome (GOLD analysis project Ga0209026, IMG submission 184262) | Arabidopsis root microbial communities from the University of North Carolina, USA - plate scrape CL_Col_mCL (SPAdes) (version 2) | ecosystem: Host-associated > Plants > Roots >...
AATTCAACTTCGGTGCACTCTAAATCCGAAGTTGAATTTATACTGAATAAGGCCAAAGGTAATCTGGTCGATATCTATCCCCTGGGAACCATATCACATAAAGCTGAGGGAAAAGACCTGGCCGAGATGTTTGATATGCATCAAAGCGGCGCTAAGGCTTTTACCGATGGTAAGCATCCAGTGCAAGATGCCGGCTTAATGGAACGAGCCTTGTTATATGCGCAAGGTTTTGAAGGTCTGGTATTCTCCTATCCCGAAGATAAGGCCATCGCCGGCAAGGCAAAAGTGCACGAAGGAGAAATAAGTACCCTTTTGGGGATGAAAGGCATCCCGGCACTGGCCGAAGAACTAATGATAGCCCGCGATCTTTATCTAGCCGAATATACAGGCTCCAAGATCCACTTTAGCACCGTGTCAACCCGCCAGTCGGTTGATCTGATCCGCCAGGCAAAACAAAAAGGCTTAAAAGTTACCTGCGACGTTGCCGCGCACCATTTAGTGTTAACGCATGATGCCCTGCTAGGCTTCGATTCGCAATATAAAGTAAAACCACCGTTACGGACCCCGGATGATGTGAGCGCGTTGATAGCCGGTTTAAATGACGGGACAATCGATGCTATCGTATCGCAACATACCCCGCACGAGGTAGAGTTTAAAGATGTAGAATTTGAGGTGGCCGAGTTTGGTATCATCGGCTTACAAACGGCACTGTCACTTGCCCTGAAGGCAGGTTTGACTACAGAAATGGTGGTTAAAAAAATGGCAATAGCACCACGCACTATATTGGGTGTGGAAGTGCCGGTTATCGCCGAAGGCAGGAAAGCAAATCTGGTTGTTTTTGATGTTGACGGGCAATGGACGTTTACCAAACAAAACAACCTTTCAAAATCGTACAATTCACCATTTATAAATGAGCAGTTAACCGGAAAGGTTTTACTGACTTGTAACAATAACCAGGTACACGTATCTTAAACATACACTATGATGGACGCCAAAATACAATTAGCGATACAAAACGCTATCGGGATATTTTTACAAGGCAAGGGCCTTAACGAAAAAGCAGTAATTGATGACCTTGTAAAAGTATTCTCGGCTGATGAGGAGTACCTGGATAAGGTTGACTTGCTTGATGCTGTTTTTGACGAAAACCCGCAACTGGAAGAATTGCGCGAAGTGTTTTTTGATTTGCTGCTGATGAATTTTTTCAGCGCTGATGTGATCAAACTGGAAGAGGATTATCTGGATTCGCCCGAATGGGAGCAAATAGAGGAAGATACCCTTGACCGCGGTACTGAACTTTTAAATGTGCTGTTATATATTAACGAATGCCACGACGAGGATATTGAGCCCGAACTGGAAGACTTTTTGAAAGAGTTTCTATTGGTCGACGAAGACGAGTTTCAGGATGAATACCGCATTTACGAAGATGTGATAGAAAACCAGATTTTGATGGACAGTTCGATTGAAGAGATTGCCGCTGCTGCCAATAAGGTTGACGAAGAATCGGAATTGAAAGAGCTGTTTTACCCGGTAATGTGTTTCTTTTACGACATCGAACCATCCGCAGATATCAAAAAAGCAATAGCGCAAAATGCTGTAAACAAGAACTTTGATATGGCAATATTGAGTATATTAGAAACTTTTAACCAATTATAAATGCATTATGGAAATTAAACCGGTAGCCAATCCCACAAAAGTTGCAACTAAGTGGGCTGTGATCAGTCTTTTGTGTTCTATTGTTATTACCTATGCAATTCAGTTTGCTAATGTTGATCTTAATAATCCTGTTAAGTATATAGGATACATACCATTTTTGGCGTGCTTGTTTTTAACCCAAAAGGAATTTCGGGATGAACTTGGAGGTTACATGACCTTTAACGAGGGCTTTTCTGCCGGTTTTAGGTATGCTGTTTTTAATGGTTTGTTACTGGCTGTATTTACTTATGTTTATTGTGCGATATTAAGCCCTGATGTTTTTGCAAAATCACTCGAAGTTGCCAGAGCAGGGATGGTTGCCAAAGGATTGTCTGACGAGCAGATCGAAAAATCGATGAGTATAGGTACAAAATACGGCCCTATATTCGGTGCTTTTGGCGTAGCTATAGTATACGCTATATTGGGTGCGCTCATCAGTTTAATAGGTGCTTCGATATTCAAAAAAATAAAATCACCGGCGCAAATTGCCGACGAGTTAGATAATACAGATCCTACTGTATAAAATATCGGATCAAATAAAAAAGGATCACATGAATTTTCATGCGACCCTTTTTTTGTGCCTTGTAACGGCGGGTTTATTCCACCCTTTTAATATCAGCGCCTAAGGCTATCAGGCGTTCATCGATATGCTGATAACCGCGTTCAATTTGTTCGATGTTATAAATGGTTGATGTGCCTTGTGCAGATAGGGCAGCTATCAGTAATGATACACCTGCGCGAATATCCGGCGAGGTCATCTTGATACCCCTGAGTTGCATTTGTTTATCCAGGCCTATTACAGTGGCACGGTGCGGATCGCAAAGAATGATCTGCGCACCCATGTCAATCAGCTTATCCACAAAAAACAGGCGGCTCTCAAACATTTTCTGGTGGATAAGCACCGATCCTTTTGCTTGGGTCGCTATCACCAAAACAATACTTAGTAAATCGGGTGTAAAGCCTGGCCATGGTGCATCTGCTATGGTCATTATCGAACCATCAATAAAGGTTTCTATTTCGTAATGCTTTTGAGCAGGCACGTAAATATCATCGCCACGGCGCTCCAGTTTAATGCCCAGGCGTTTGAACACGTCGGGTATCATACCCAGCTCGTCATAATGTACATCTTTTATCGTAATTTCCGACTCCGTCATGGCAGCCAAACCGATGAACGATCCTATCTCGATCATATCGGGCAGCAAACGATGGTCAGTACCGCCAAGTTTAGTAACACCTTCAATAGTGAGTAAGTTGCTGCCAATGCCGCTTATTTTAGCGCCCATCCGATTAAGCATTTTGCACAGTTGCTGCAAGTAAGGCTCGCAGGCAGCGTTATAAATGGTAGTTGTACCTTTGGCTAATACCGCCGCCATCACCACGTTAGCTGTACCAGTTACCGATGCTTCGTCCAGGAGAATATAAGTGCCTTTCAGATTAGACGCGTCCACATTAAAAAAACCGTTTTCGGGGTTATAGTCAAAACGCGCGCCTAATTTTTCGAAGCCTAAAAAGTGCGTGTCCAAACGCCTGCGGCCAATTTTATCGCCGCCTGGTTTAGGTATAGCAGCCTTACCAAAGCGTGCCAGCAATGGGCCCACGATCATGATCGATCCGCGTAGGCTACCACCTTTTGCCTTAAATACCGGACTTTGAAAAAAATCAAGGTCGATATGTTTGGCTTCAAAGGTATAGGTGTCGGGTGCTGTTCTTTCAACAATAACACCCATATCGCCCAAAAGCTCTATCAGCTTATTAACATCAACAATATCGGGTATATTACTGATAGTAACTTTTTCGTCGGTTAACAAAACTGCTGAAATTACCTGTAAGGCTTCGTTTTTCGCACCTTGCGGCGTTATTTCGCCCTTTAATGGCTTGCCGCCTTTAATTTCAAATGCACCCATTTGGTTAGATTATAAATATAAGATATTGGATTTAGTTGGTCAATATAGCCCACAATCAACAGACCATAGCCTGAATCGAAGTTAATAATTAACATCAAAAAAACTATGGTCTGCAGGCTATTGTATGGCGCGTAAATTAATATTTACGTCCGCCGCCACCACCGCCTCCGGCATTGCGGTTCCGATTATTCTGGTTGTTATTTTGGCGTGGATTGTTATTACTGCGTCCACCACCACCGCCGCCGCGGTTATTTTGATTATTGGTGCGGCCACCGCGGCTGTTCTCAGCTTTATGTGTATTGGTACGGTACTCAACCTTGTTCAGGTTAATGTTTTCATCCAGTTTCAATTCGCCGCCAGATAGTTCAAATAAGTGGTTTAAAATGGTTTCATCGGCAACCGAATCCTTGTTCCATTGTACATAAGCCATTTTCATAAAGTTAGCTATAGCTTGCACCATGTGGTTACGGCGTTCTGGCTCCTGTATGCTTTTAGCTTTGGTTATCATCAGCTCGATGGTTTTACCATAGTGCTTGTATTTTATACGCTGGTGCGGATACTTTAGCGGTTCGGGCTTTAAGTGTATCGCATCCGGGCTTGGTGGCGGATAAGGCGAATCCACATCTATCTCAAAGTTCGAAATAATGTGCAGGTGATCCCAAAGCTTATGCTTGAAATCGGCAACATCGCGCAGGTGAGGGTTTAAAAAACCCATCAGGTCTATCACTACCGCGGCGTAGCGGTTGCGTTCTTCTTTAGTTGGTAAAGCAACGATGTACTTCACCATGTTTTGTACGTTACGTCCGTACTCCGATAACAACAGTTTACTGCGCGTCGAATTATAATCAAATGGTTGTGGTGTCATTATTAAAAAATGTTTTTGTGTATCAGGCTACTTAGTATTTTATTCCCTGAATGGGAAGGCTGAGATACTTAGGCGTAAACCTCGAAATGAATTGAATCTGCGAATGCAGTGTACAAAGTTAATCAACAATTAGTTATGGTCAAACTTATTGGCTATAAATATTAATTATCACCGCTGCCTGATTTTTTTAATATCTTAGTTTGTAAAAAAACTGACTTTATGCGCCGCATTTATTTATCGATATTAGTTGTATTGCTGTATTGTATACCCGTATCCGCACAATTGCCCGGAGCTGTTGCCGATGTACGGCACTATAGTTTTAATCTGCAGTTGAACGACGAAAATAATGTGATAAAAGGTGAAGCTACTGTTGATGTACGCTACCTTAAAAACAGTGATGTTTTTAGTCTTAATCTGGTTAAAACTGATAAGTCGGGCAAGGGTATGCTGGTATCCGCGGTAAGCGAAAATGGAAACCCTGTAAAATTTGAACAGGATAGTGATGACGTGGTAATATATGTGCCTGCCAAACGCTCCGAAGACCATAGCTTTACGATTACGTATTCGGGTATACCGGCCGACGGGCTCATTATCTCGAACAATATGTTTGGTCACCGTACTTTTTTTGGTGATAACTGGCCAAACCGGGCACATAATTGGCTGCCATGTGTGGATCATCCTGCAGATAAGGCCACGGTTGATTTTATAGTCACCGCTCCCGATCATTACCAAGTGATTGCCAATGGATTAAAGATAAGCGAAGCCACTTTGCCGGGTCAGTTAAAGCTTACACATTATAAAGAAAACTCGCCAATCTCAACCAAAGTAATGGTCATCGGCGTTGCCGAGTTTGCGATCGAACAATCGGGCCAGGTGCAAACGGTACCGGTATATACGTATGTTTTTAATGAGAATAAGGAGCAAGGCTTTCGCGACTACGCTGTAGCACCAAAAATACTGCTTTATTATGTTAATAATATAGGCCGGATATCGTACGAAAAGCTGGCCAACGTCCAGTCAAAAACCATATTTGGCGGTATGGAAAATGCAAGCGCTATATTTTATTTCGAGAGATCGGTTGGAGATAAGGGAATCGAATCTCTAATAGCGCATGAGATCGCCCACCAATGGTTTGGCGATGCTGCTTCAGAAAAAGATTGGTCGCACCTTTGGCTAAGCGAAGGTTTTGCGACTTATATGACAGATCTGTATCTTGAAAACAAATACGGTTCTGACACTCTGCAGACAACGCTGAAAGCGCAGCGTAAGAAAGTAATAGCTTTCGCCAAAAAGAGATTTACCCCGGTTGTTGATTCGGCCGTTACGCACAATTTTACCCAGTTGCTTAACGCCAATAGCTATGAAAAAGGCGGATGGGTACTGCACATGCTGCGCCGTAAATTGGGTAATGTTGTTTTTTGGCGGTGTGTAAGAGCGTATTACAATGAGTATAAAGATAAAAATGCCAATACCGATGATCTCCGCCATGTGTTTGAAACCAATTCGGGCTTTAATTTGCAGGCGTTTTTTAACCAATGGCTAAAAACTGCGGGACACCCTAAGCTGAAGATCACCTATCAATATGATGATGCGGCAAAGGCGTTAGATGTGCATATTGAGCAAACTCAGGATCATTTATTTGAGTTCCCGTTGGAGTTGTCGCTGCCTAACAACCCAAAAGTATTTGTTTTCGATATTAAAGATAGAGTAAGAGACATACATATTCCGGCATCGGTAAACCCGGGTACGTTGATCATCGACCCTCATGTTAATTTACTGTTTGAGCAGGTAAACTAAACCCGTAAACTTGTTACATTTGATAAAGATTTTAACTACATGCTCGATAAAAACAGTATTGCCAAAAGGATAGCGCGCGAAGTAAAAGATGGTTATTATGTGAACCTGGGGATAGGCATCCCAACCCTGGTTGCTAATTATATTCCCAAAGATATAGATGTAGTGCTGCAATCAGAAAATGGCTTGTTAGGCATGGGGCCGTTTCCGATAGCGGGAGAAGAGGATCCGGATACGATCAACGCCGGTAAGCAAACCATTACTATGCTGCCCGGCTCAGCGATATTCGATTCGGCGATGAGCTTTGGTATGATACGGGCGAAAAAGGTTAACCTTACTATTTTGGGTGCCATGGAGGTTTCTGAAAATGGAGACATAGCCAATTGGAAGATACCTGGAAAAATGGTTAAAGGCATGGGAGGAGCGATGGACTTGGTAGCAAGCGCCGAAAACATTATTGTGGCTATGCAGCATATTAATAAAGCCGGCGAATCAAAGCTTTTGCCTCAATGTACGTTACCGCTAACAGGAGTTGGCTGCGTTAAAAAAATAGTTACTGAATTAGCCGTGCTCGACGTTTTGCCCGGCGGTGGCTTTAAGTTATTGGAGCGCGCCCCTGGTGTAACAGTCGACGAAATAAAAGCAGCTACAGCCGGGAAACTTATAGTTGAGGGTGAAATACCCGAAATGGTGATATAAGTTGATTTGTTAAGCGGTTTATTTGCTGATCAAGCTTTACTACAGATAACTCAATTAATAAACCATTCACCTAATCAACTATTTCAACAAAGTCTTTAACTCTTCGCTTATTTCCTCGGTAACAGCAATTATATCCTCGGCAACGTGGCTGTTGTTCCTGATCACCTTATCACACTCGCCCATGTAAGGCAACAGGTATTCCTTATAAGCAGGTACAACGTGGTTTATCCATTTATACATCACATCATCCTGCGAATAGCCGCGTTCGATCAAGTCGCGTTTCAAGCGTCGCTGCAAAGCAACATCCTCGTCGGCATCAATAAATATTTTCATATCGAGCAACCCGGCGATATCGCGAAAGTGCATAATAAACAAACCTTCGACTATAATAATAGGCGCGGGCTTAATTTCGAGCATTTTTGGCACTGCATTGGGGTTGCCAAAGCAGTATTCCTTTTTTGTGAATGATTGTCCTGCTATCAGTTTATTAATATCCTGTATAAAGTGGTCGCGATCGATAGTATGCGGCAGATCGAAGTTATACAACTTATTTTCCTCAGGCGTCATATTATCAGCTACAGGGATATAATAGTCATCCTGCGATACCAGGCACACTTCTTCGGGTTTAAAGTGATTTAAAAAACAGTTTAAAAAAAACGTTTTGCCAGAGCCGCTGCCGCCGGCTATGCCAATAATATAAGGTTTACTCATTCGGGATACCGTAGCTTATAGATACATGGAAGCGTTTATCTAATGCACCAAGCGATTCGGCTACGTTTTTCGTCATAACCACTATCACATCCTTGGTGTTCTCGTTTTCGGTAAAGCGGCCCACAACTTTGGCAAAAGTGGTGCGGTTAGTCATGGGGTTGGTGATCTTTATTACTGTGCCAACGGGAGCGGTGCGGTGTAATATCAGCTTTTTATTAGGGTCGATGCTTTCATTGTCCATCCAAACTGCGATACCGCTTTCATTTTTCTCGCTCAAACCGTATTTATCGCCCACTATTTTATGCCCGGTAAAGTCTACGGTGTCGTGCGCGGCAACCTTGGTCGAATCGCGCTTGGCTGTTGGGGCAGGCATATCAGGCTGTTCAACAAATGTATCCTCAGTTTTTAAAGGCGCTTTAGTTGTAGGCTTGTTAGTCGTTTTTTCTGGTGATTTGCCAACCGGTTTGTCCACCGTTTTGGTAATCGGCTGTTCCACGGGCTTCTCAACTTGCTTTTCGGGTTGTTGTTTTACAATAGGACGTTCTTCAGGTTTGCTTTCAATTGGCGGATTGGTTGATTTTACCAACAAAATCTGACCGGGTTGTAAGTTGTTCGATTTTAACTTGTTGGTCATGATCAGTTCATCAACCGTGCTGCCGAATTTTTTGGCAATACCAAAAAGAGTTTCGCCTTGCGAAACCTTATATTCCATGGTTTGCGCGCCGGTCTTTACTGTGGGCTTACTAGCAACGTGTGGTGTGGCAAAAGGCAAATCGGTGGGTACTTTAATAATGTCGCCAATCTGTATTTTGGCATCTTTATTAAATGCTATTATCGCATTTGGTGATACATTGTACCTGCGGCCTATCGAAAAATAATTATCTTTTGGATCGGCCTTGTGCAGAATTACTTTTTTGCCATTTTGATTTTCGACGCCTATTGAATCGAATAGGGGATGTGCAAAAACCGTTGCTGTTAGCGATGACAAGAGAATGGTGAGTAACGAAAATTTAAACTTCATCATTGTTGTTTGGCAGCAGCTATAAATTTAAAATCTTTAACTCCCGCGTGTTTTTAATGTAAATCAATAGGTTTTGATATACTATGAACGCTTCGGGTTGTAGTTTTTGTATGTTATCGTTTAATATGTCACGGTAAACAAGCTCTCCGTTTTTGGTTATGAGCAATATTTGCTGTAACAGGCCATTTTTAATGGTGTGCAAAGATACAATTCTAAAACCATTGTGCTCAATGTAATGAAAATTACCCTTGGTTTCGTCGTCGAAAAAACCATTAAAATCTGATGGTATGGTATTTAAAATATCAGGTAATAAAATGTTCTGGATGATTTCTGTATCAATAGATGCATTATAGGGGCGTCGCGTTGCACCACTTTGCGTGTCCAATAAGTAAAATATTGGCGGCTGTATCTGTGTATTATAAGCAATTGGGCCATTCACGCTTAACTTAGTAATGGCGTATGTGTAATTACCCCACAACTCCATGCCCGAAAGACCGTCAATTGCAGTGATGCCTTTGTGTGTTGGGCTTTGCGCCGATTGATAACCATGCAAAAGGAGAACACCGTTAATGCTTCCGGTTAGCCCTGTAAGCCATTTTTCGGGTAATTGCAGGTCTTTAAAATTGAGTTTCGCGGTATTGAGGTTTATCGATGCGAACGACACTTCCCTGTTATCGGCATTACGTGTTTCGAGAAAAAGTAAACCCGCTTTCTCATCAATCACGAACCTCCAGATCTGCCCGTCAAATGTTTCATCGATAAAAGTTTGTGAAATAGGCATTGCTAAATTAATAGAGTCGTTAAACACGACGAAGCCTGCCGAACTTCAGCAGGCTTTGTTGCATTAAATATAGTTTTTTTAGAATTTGAAACCTACGGTTAAAAATGCGTTGTTATATGTTTTATCTAAATTAGCCTGTGGTGTGTTAGTAGCCAATACATAAGGGTTCATAACCTGCGATCCGGTTACATTAGTATATGTAGCATCAACATAAAACTTCTCAAAGCGTACACCCAAGCCACCGCTGATAGTCTTTGTGCTTTCTATATTTTTTTGCGGATTACCTTGTATGCTGTATCCGCCGCGTACAAACACATTATCTAATTTTACCTCGCCACCTGCATGTATGTTGGCAGTTGACCGGTATGACGTTTTAATATCGAAATTATCCTGCGTAGCATCGTAGCCATCGGTGCTGCTCAGCTTAACAGAAGCATAATCTACATATTCGGCATCAGCGGTTATAAAGCCGTAGCTACCAAAAAACACCGCCATCCCGCCGCTAACTTTTAAAGGTGTATGGAAGTTGTAGGTGAAGGGATAATCAGCGGGTCCGCTAGGTTGTGGGCTGCCCACATTGTAGGCTGTGCGCAGAGCCTCAGAGTAATCATCCTGCACGGTGTAATAAGTTGGTGTGGTAAAAGTGGCACCTATCCGTACGGCATCAGCAGGTTTATAAATAAACCCTAACCGGGCATTAAAACCATCGCCAGTAGTTACCTGATTTTGGTTATACACCGATGTGTAAGTTACATTTATTGGATTGTTGCTTGCATCTAAAATTGAGGCAGCGCCGCTTTCGATAAATGTATTGTTCAGGTTATATCGCAGGCTGGTAATGCCAATACCCAAACCCAAATATAACTTATTGCTGTAGTTAGCACCCATTGATAAGCTAAATTCGTTTTCACCGCCCTCTCTGGTCATGTTGTTGGTTTGAGTAACACCTGGCTTAGCATTGCCCCGATATGTGGTACCTGCGCTCGGGTTAGACGGGTTAATATAATATTGATCGATCAGAGCATGATCGTAAGCCCAATCCTGAAGGCTATTACCCGGGTCGATACCATAGGTATTGGCAAGATTTGCATAATAATCGGTTATTGAGTTACTATTGTTTTTGCCGCCGTAGTTCACATTAGCGTAAAAATCATTTTTGCGATTATATGACACGCCAAAATTGAGGCTCAGCCATCCCTGGGTTTTATCCGATCCGCGCGGGGTGTTCAACCTGGAGTAAAATACCGCTGCCGCATTATTGAAATTTAAGTTTGAGGTGCTGCCACTGTTCGCTGTGCCTAAGTAAGTTGATTTAATGTTCGATGAATTAAACTCGGGCGTAAAAGCGGCTTCTGAGTGGGTGAAAAAACCAATCCCGGCCGGATTTCCACTGATCGAGCTTAAATCGCCGCCTATAGCGGTTTGCGCGTTACCAATGGCTTTTATGCGCGATGTGGAGCCGGTTTGCCCCGTTGAAAACAACACTGCATCCTGCGAATATTGAGCAAAACTATGTTGGGCGAGTGCTACTATAGCCACCGCGGTTAGTAAATATTTAACTTTCATTAATAGTAAGGTATTTGATGTAATTTATTTTGTAAAGAAACTATATGAGTTGGGTTGCTTTTTAATTTACCTGTGTACAATGTAATAATTACGTTTAAATCGGTTGTTTATTGCATTGTACACAGGTAACAAATTAGTTTCTTTTTAGGGTTTAGTTATGGCCTTACCGGTCTGCCACCGCCGCCACCGCTGTTGCCTGATGACGACGAACTACTGCCGCTGCTATTCCCAGACGATGGCTGATAAGACGGTTGTGGCTGTGGTTGATAAGTTGGTTGTGGCCTGTTAACTTGCTGTATAGTCGGTGTGTTATTACCCGGGTAAGGGTTAACGCTGGTGGTACGCGGTTGACGTGTATTTGCCGGAGGGGTATAGCCGCCACTACGTGCCCCACCGGGTATAGCGGTATTGGCAATGCCCGAACCACGATAAGGCCTTGCTGCGCCGTAGCTAACGCCTACGGTATTATAATAAGAATAAACGCCACCATAGCCACCGCCATAAGCGCCATTATATCCGCCGTAGCCATAACCCGATCCATAGCCATATCCATAATACGGCGAGTAACCACCATAATAGGGGTTGTAAGCGTAACTATATGAGTACCCACCGTATCCATATCCACCATAATAGCCGTATCCATAGCTTAAGCCAAGGCTTAAACCGCTGTAATATGGATTGATCCCCGAAAAATAAGGGCTCGCGCTTCCATAATAGAGATTGTCATAGTAAGACAATGAGAAAGGCGAGTTGTAAAAACGATTGAGACGTGCCGAGTAGCTATCATAAGTATAATAATCGTCACCATTATCGGTCACTGTGGTGGTGTAGTTATCGTGTTTATAGGTACTGGCGGCATATACAGGAGCATCGCCAGCTTTGGCTGCGGTATTATAAACGTCATCATAGCTGTCGGATTTAGCCGACGCTAATTTATTTTGAGTAGAACAGGAACTCAGTGCGATTGCACTTGCAAGGAAGAGTCCTTTTGTAATGTTCAGTTTCATGGTTTATATGGTTAAAAAGTAAAAGTTTAAATAAAGTATAAATTTATAAATTTGGCGGCAATAATAAACATAATTTAACAGTCAAATTTTATAGCACTATATGAGCAAAGGAATCATTAGTAAAGACGAGGATTATTCGCAATGGTTTAATGATTTAGTTGTCAAAGCAGACCTGGCAGAGCATTCGGCAGTAAGAGGGTGTATGGTGATCAAGCCATATGGATACTCCATCTGGGAAAAGATGCAGGCGGTACTCGATCAAATGTTTAAAGATACAGGGCACAGTAATGCGTATTTTCCCCTTTTTATACCAAAGTCTTTCTTCTCGAAAGAGGCCAGCCACGTCGACGGTTTTGCCAAAGAGTGTGCTGTTGTTACACATTACCGGTTAAAGAACGATGGTAATGGCAATATTATTGTGGACGAAGATGCCAAATTGGAAGAAGAGCTGATTGTACGCCCAACATCCGAAACAATCATCTGGAATACCTATAAAGGCTGGATACAATCCTACCGCGATCTGCCCATTTTAGTTAACCAATGGGCCAACGTTGTACGTTGGGAAATGCGTACGCGCTTATTTTTACGTACAACCGAATTTTTATGGCAGGAAGGGCACACCGCTCATGCGACCGCCGAGGAAGCTATAGCTGAAACAGAGCAGATGCTAAACGTTTACGCCGATTTTGCCGAAAACTGGTTGGCACTGCCGGTTATAAGGGGCCGTAAAACGCCCAACGAACGTTTTGCCGGAGCTTTAGACACCTACTGTATTGAAGCGCTAATGCAGGATGGAAAGGCTTTGCAAGCAGGCACATCGCACTTTTTAGGCCAAAACTTTGCCAAAGCTTTTGATGTGAAGTTTGCCAATAAAGAAGGTAAGCTCGATCACGTATGGGCAACATCATGGGGCGTTTCAACCCGTTTAATGGGCGCACTGGTAATGGCTCATTCGGATGATGCAGGTTTGGTACTGCCTCCAAAACTGGCTCCAATACAGGTTGTTATTGTGCCTATATTCCGTAGTGAAGAAGAATTAGCGCAGATATCAGCTGTGGTTGCCGATTTGACCAAAGCGTTAAAAGCTAAGAATATTCGTGTAAAATACGACGACCGCGATACACAACGCCCGGGCTTTAAATTTGCAGAGTACGAACTGAAAGGCATCCCTTTGCGTGTAGCAATTGGCGGCCGCGATTTAACTAATGGTACTGCCGAGTTGGCCCGCCGTGATACCAAAACCAAAGAAACCGTACAACAAGCAGGTTTGGCGGAGCATATTGAAAAGCTATTGGTCGATATTCAGGATAATATTTATCAAAAAGCCTTAAACTTCCGTACCGAAAACACCCGCAAGGCTGATAGTTACGACGATTTTAAAAAGATGCTGGACGAAACCCCTGGCTTTATATCGGCCCATTGGGATGGAACACCCGAAACAGAAGAACGCATTAAGCAGGAAACCAAAGCGACTATCCGTTGTATACCTTTAGATAACCCGCTTGAAGACGGTGTTTGTATGGTGACCGGAAAACCATCAACCCAACGGGTTATGTTTGCACGGGCTTATTAATGTGTTGCAAGGTTGAAATGTTTGAGAGTTGTAAAGTTTTACTTTACAGCCTTTACATTCTGACTTAGCCAACTTATCTTTTTACTTTTGACATAACGTTTCAATTTTACGACGTTAAAACTACGCAAAATGAAATTCGCAACTAAAGCAATACACGCAGGGCAGGAGCCCGATCCAACTACCGGCGCGGTAATGACGCCGATATACCAAACGTCAACCTACTGGCAAAAACAGCCGGGCGATAATAAAGGTTACGAGTATTCTCGTGGTACTAATCCCACCCGTAAAGCTTTGGAAGATTGTTTGGCGGCTTTAGAAAATGCCAAACATGGGTTGGCTTTTTCGAGCGGTTTAGGCGCTACTGATTCGGTAATGAAGCTATTAGCTCCCGGCGATGAGGTAATTACCGGCGACGATCTGTATGGCGGTTCGTACCGCATGTTCACCAAGATATTCGCCAACTACGGTATCAAGTTTCATTTTTTGGATATATCCAAACCCGAAAACATAACGCCGTACATTAACGATAAAACCAAACTCATCTGGCTGGAAACTCCTACCAATCCAACCATGAAGATTATTGATATTGCCGGTGTAGCTAAGATCGCGAAAGCGCACAAAGTGATGCTTTGCGTTGATAATACTTTTGCCTCACCGTATTTACAGAATCCTATCGATCTGGGTGCTGACTTAGTAATGCACTCTGCAACAAAATATCTGGGAGGCCATAGCGATGTGGTAATGGGCGCTTTGATGATGAACGACGATGAGTTGTACAAAAAACTCTGGTTCTTCTACAATGCTACCGGTGCAACACCCGGCCCGATGGATAGCTTTTTAGTGCTGCGTGGTATCAAAACCCTGCATTTGCGTATGAAAGCTCATTGCGAAAACGGTCGTAAAATAGCTGAATATCTCAAAACACATCCCAAGATAGATAAACTTTACTGGCCGGGTTTTGAAGATCATCCTAACCATGATATCGCTAAAGCGCAAATGAAGGATTTTGGTGGGATGATCTCGTTCACCGTAAAGGGAGCAACTCTTGAAGATACCTATAAACTCGCCGGTTCGTTTAAAGTATTCACTCTTGCCGAGTCGTTAGGCGGTGTTGAATCGTTGATCAATCACCCGGTAAGTATGACCCACGGCAGCATCCCGAAAGAACTTCGCGAAAAAGCTGGTGTTGTGGATAGTTTGCTGCGCTTAAGCGTAGGAGTAGAGGATATCGACGACCTGCTGGAAGATCTGAAACAAGCGTTAGGTTAGGGATCAAAGAATAAGGAACAAGGAATAAAGATTCAATAGTTAGTCTTTGATCTTTGTTCCTTGCTCTTTAATCAATCAAGTATGATCGAAAACCTTAAAGCCTTTCTCGATTCTAAGGTCGCGCAGTACAATCGTCCCGAATTTATCAAGAACGACCCTATCGTTATCCCGCATATGTTTACCCAAAAGCAGGATATCGAGATCATGGGTTTTTGGGCGGCGACGCTGGCCTGGGGGCAACGGGTAACCATCATCAATAAATGTAAGGAACTTATTAGCCTGATGGATGGTGCGCCCTATGATTTCATTATGAACCATCAGGAACCGGATCTTAAAAAGTTGCTGCACTTTAAGCATCGTACTTTTAATGATATCGACACCCTGTATTTTATCAGCTTCTTTCGGTACCACTACGACAATCACCAGAGCTTAGAAACGGCTTTTTTACCATTGCAATCTAAAACTCACACCTCGCAACTCACAACCGAAAACTCTCTCAATTACTTTCGCCGTTATTTCTTCTCTCTGTCGGATTATCCACACCGTACCCGCAAGCATGTTTCATCGCCTGAGCAAAAGTCTACCTGTAAGCGTTTAAATATGTTTTTACGGTGGATGGTGCGCAAGGACGACGCTGGTGTTGATTTCGGTATTTGGAACCATATCAAACCAGCTGATCTCGTAATACCTTGTGATCTGCATGTGGACCGTGTAGCACGCAAGCTTAAATTGATTACCCGCAAACAAACCGACTGGCAAACAGCCGTCGAATTAACACAACAACTCCGTAAGTTCGACCCCGTTGATCCTGTGAAATACGATTTTGCTTTGTTCGGCCTCGGGATAGAAGAAAAATTCTGATCTTCGATACATTACTCTGCTTTTCTTACACAGTGACCCAAAATCTATCCACAATTATAACAATTGAAATCAATTTGCTTAAAAAAAGTAGTCTTCAGTTTTAACTAATGTATTATCAATTAAAACTAACGGTTAATTTCGAACAATTTAGGCATGATCGAAATACCTTTTTTGTAAATATTGATAATGATTAATGGTTGTAAATATGATTTGGCATAACGCTTGTTAATATTTTGAAAGTCAAGGCGCTGTATATCATTGATGGTTGCAGAGCCGGCATTAGAAATAATTTAACTGACATGGATCATTACAGAGAAATAAAGAACAATTTAGCCTGGCATAACGAGGGTAAATTTGAAGTTGAGCTGATTAACGGAGTAATTACCAAACTCAACTTTTGCGAGCCGGGTAAAGGTCCGCACGATACTGGGCAGTGTCTCACATCAACTAATTTTAAATTTTTACAGGCGGTGTACTCCAGCCTGGGCGATCTGTTTGCCTTTATTGAAGAGGAAAATAAACGCTTAGGTTATAGCTACGCAAAAGCGACTGAGATGCAGCATAACTACTCAGATGACGAACCGGAAAATAATTATTCTTCAAATCCTGAGGCAAAATTAAGGCCGCTGATTAATTACGACCACCAGCCCGAATTACCTGAATCAGCTATAGAAGAAAATAAACTGAGAGATATCGGATAGATTTTACTTTTATTTATCGGCAGTAAAGCAAATATTGGCTAATGTGGTGCAGTGTTACAATCTGACTAAATTATCGTAGTCCACCTCTTTGTCTACAGTAACAGTTGCGCCTCCTGTAGTAGTATAGCTCGATCCAATTATCGTATCGGTAAGCACTATTGTATTATTATCCGTAAAAGAAATCGGATAATCTATCGATTGGCTTCCAGAGCTAACGTGTAAAACCGTATTTGATGTAGTCAAACTATAATTCAATGTACCCGCCAGCGAAAAAGTACCATTAGTTGATTGATAAAGATTGTAAGCACCTGATGATGTAAATTCATAATAGTACATCAAAGTAGTCGGCGCAGGATAGGTTTGTCTGTACACTTCCTTGCCGTTTGTATAGTATATCGCGAGCGCCGACCCGTCTTTCCACTTACCCAGAATTTTGCTAGGGTTATCGGCATTCGGATCGGCCGGAGTATTATTGCTTTTTTTGCATCCCGCAAAAATTAGCACCACAATAATAAAAGGTAATAATTTTTTCATGTGAGGTATTTTTACTCATAAATGTATAAAATAATATTCACAAGTATTTACTTGCGATTAATTTTTATAATAATGGCAATATTGACTGATCCTATAATGATAAAAATTTAGGTTGATTTTAATGGACACGTTTAATGGTCGAATACAGCGTTTAAATGTAAAAGCCCGCACACCAATGATGCGCGGGCTTTATACAAAGTCTTCTCGTTTTTATTTATTCGACAAATTAAGCCTTAAGCCTAATTCGAGATCGCCATTAGCGTTGTAATTGATGGTTGCAGTATTAGTGGTGTAAAATGCCAAAATAGCATACGAAGATTTATTAATACCAAAACCAAAAGTAGCTGTATTGTTGCTGTGATAAAGGCCTTGAATATTAAACATGTTATCGTTAAATGCGACATTTAATCCTCCGTCTACAATTCCTTTAGCGCCTTTTATACCTCTGAAAATTGCTTTAGGTTCGATGGTGATATCTTTAGCGTCGCCAAGTTTATAACTTGCAGAAGCAAAATACAATGATTTATCAACAGTATTGTTATCCTTAAATGCCGATTTCAAATTTGGTAGCACGCCTTGAACAGTTAACCTGTCGCTGGTATATGATACGCCAAAGTCTCCGTCGACATAGTACTGCTTATTGTTAAAGTTCGCTACAGTTTGATCGCCTGCATCGCCCACAATATTGTTGGTTTGTACATGCTGGTTCAATACTCCGGCCGATAAGCCAAAATTCAACTTTTGATTGTTGGCGCCAATTGGTAAATGATATGCATAGGTTACAACGGCGCGGCTTGTTCGTATTAACCCCGAGAAATCATTATACAGGTTTAAACCAAGGCCAACCTTATTCATTTGGTATTCAACGGTGCCCGATTGTGTAGATGGCGAACCTTCAACACCTATTGCCTGTTTACGATAGTCTAAATTAATATTCAGTCCGGAGTTTATGCCGGCCATGGCCGGATTAAACAAATATTGGTTTGAATAATATTGCGAAGCCAGGGGGTTTAATTGCGCCTTAACCGATGTGCCGCAAATAATGGTCCCTAAAGTAATGGCGGTAACGATGTAGTTTTTATATGATAATTTCATGATGTCTTTTTCTAAAATTTAGTCTCTGATTATAGTAACGTAACCGGTATACTTAGGGGCGCCGCCGCCAAGGTCAATTACATAATAGTAGGTGCCTTGAGTTAACGGTTGTCCGTTGTATGTTCCGGCCCAGTCATTAAGGTAGTTAGTTGCTGTAAAAACTACTTTACCGGCTTTGTCGACCACCTTAACAGAGCTTGTAGGATAGTAATCAATATTCTTAATTATCCATGTATCATTTTTGCCATCGCCATTAGGGGTGATAATGTTGCTGGTAACTAAAGGGTATAATGTGCTCACATTTAAAGTGATAGTTTGAACAGTTGTACAGCCTGCAGCGTTAGTAACTGTGCAGGTATATGTTGAGGTAGCTGTTGGCCTCGCATTTAGAGTAGAAGTATTAGCTGCGCCGATTATGCCGGGTGATGCTCCAGTCACGGTTGTTGCCCCCGTCCAGGAATAAGTTGTCCCCCCTGCAGTCGCTGTTAATTGGGCAGTTACACCTTTAGTAATATTTGTACCAACGTTACTTACAATGTTAACATTAGGTAAGCTGTTCACAGTAATATTAAAGGTAGTTACGTAAGTATCAACACCGCCATTAGCTATGCCGCCATTATCTTTAACGGTAACAGTAACAACTGCGGTTCCGCTTGCGTTCGGAGCAATGGTGTAATTTAACTGACCGGTTGTGCCTCCAGCTATAGGAAACACGCCAAGTTGAGAGAACAGGGCCGGGTTAGTTGATGTTACAGATAATACTACTGTTTGCGTAGCCTCGCTACCGGGAGTTATACCGCTTAAAACTATAGTTTGTTGCGCGGCCGTATAACAAAGCGTAACGTTGTTAATAGTATTTAATGTTGGTGGTGTGTTAACGGCCGGGTTACCGGTACCATTTAAAGTAACCGTTTGCGATGTAGCTCCGGTTGCAGCTACGGTGGCCGTACCGTTGGCAGCGCCAACTACCGTAGGTGTAAATTGAACATATACGGTTTGTGTAGCAGCCATTTGCGCTTGCGTGAAGGTTAAAGTAGTACCATAAGTGCCCGTGGCCGATGCAGATATAGCATATGGCGCTGCAACCGTAACAGAAACGCCTGTTGAAGGTATATTGGTTCCCGATACGGTGAAGCTTTGTGCTGCCGATGGTGAACCAACAGATTGACTGAAAGTTAACGTTGTAGGCGTAAGTGTCAAAGTAGGCGCTGCGGCTGATGTAGCAGTACCGTTTAAGGTAACAGTTGCTGTAGCAGTGCCACTTGTAATGTTAACGCTTCCGCTTGACGGGCCCGCTGTAGCCGGAGCAGTAAATTGTACATATACAGTTTGTGCTGTTGCAAGTTGTGCTTGTGTAAAGCTTAGGCTCGTGCCATAAGTACCCGCAACTGTTGCAGATATAGCAAATGGAGCGGCAACTGTAAGCGTAGCGCCTGCGGTTAAGTTACTGCCAGATAAACTGAATGATTGTGCAGTTGACGTGGTACCTGTCGCTTGGCTAAAACTTAATGTACCGGGAGTGGCTGTTAGTGCAGGCGAGGTTGAAAGGGCTGGCTCCAATGGCGAAGCGGAATTTTGCGGGTTTAATGCATTCGGGATAATAAAGTCATTACCGTTATTATCGCTGTCATAACCATTACCCTTTAAATCGTCGCTGCCACCTGCGGCCATGCTGGTAGGGGTAGAGCTTGAATTTGCTTTTCTTTCGATAGAAGTAGTATTGCTTGTTAACGGTGCGGGGTTTGATCCTTCTGCCGGAGTAGCCGTAGGCCCCCAGGCCACAAAATCAATTACGGTAGGGTCGGCAGCCGCAGCAGCAAGAGCGGTAGAGTTATTTACTAAAAAGATCTTTCCGGTAGTACCCGATATGGCCAATGCGCCGGTGGCATCCGGTGTAGGTAAAGCGCCTGCCGCTGTATTTGCACCTGCTGATTCTTGTATCAGATAATAGCCATGTGCTTTAATTGTTGCGCCGGCAGGTATGGCCGAAACGCCGGTTGTGGCCGAAACGCTTGTTCCGGTAGCAGAGGCGTATTGTACCGACCATCCGCCTATTGCCACGTCAGCAGACGTGGGATTGTAAAGCTCAACATAATCGTTGGCATAAATAGCACCCGAGTTGCCGCCGCCGCCGTAAACTTCGCTGATAACCACGTGGTTAGCGGTTTGCGCCAGCACCTGTGCCGGCAAAAAAAACAATAAGGAATAGAGAAGGTAGAGTAACTTTTTTTTCATGTTCAATATTTATGTGCTTACCAATTTAAAAGAGTTTACGAAATTATAAATTTAAAGTACGTGGTATTTAAACTAACTGTTAACAAACAATATTTTTAATGTTAAAAATTAATTCGACAAGCAAGTTACTGCTTTTTTTTTATAAATAAGTGTATATATTTTATTTTCTTTAGAATTAAGGTTGTAATTTGCGTGAAAATGCAATGTGATCACAGGTTTGTTACAGTAAACAAATTTTCTTGTGTTATTCTAACAGGAATCTTTTCGTTGTTTCAGGCATTTGACGTAGGCTAAAATTTACTTTCAGAACAATGAAATTTCCAGTCAATTTATCACCTTTGTGGTCATGTCCCAAGTCACGAATCACGAATCACGAGTTCCTGTAAAAGAAGATACTATTGTGGCTTTGGCTACGCCAAACGGGGTCGGAGCTATTGCCGTCATTAGATTATCTGGTCCTGATGCTATCATTATTGCTGATAAAGTTTTTAAAGGAAAAGAGTTGGGCAAGCAAGCTTCCCACACTATCCATTTTGGCGCCGTTGTAGACAGAGATATAATTTTAGACGAAGTATTAGCTTCTATTTTTGTAGCGCCTAAATCGTATACACGCGAAAATGTGGTTGAACTTTCATGCCACGCATCACCTTATATTATCGAATCTATTATTAGGTTGTTGATTAAACAAGGAGCCCGTGCCGCGAAACCTGGTGAGTTTACGTTAAGAGCCTTTATTAATGGCCAGCTTGATTTGAGCCAGGCCGAGGCTGTTGCCGATTTGATCGCTTCAAATTCAAAAGCATCACAACAGGTTGCCATGCAACAGTTACGCGGCGGGTATAGCAGCGAACTCAAACAATTGCGCGAGCAATTAGTCAATTTTGCTTCCTTAATTGAACTGGAGCTTGATTTTTCTGAAGAGGACGTTGAATTTGCCAATCGCGCTCAACTCAAACAGTTGATCATCGATATCAGCAAAATGATCGGCAAGCTGGTCCAGTCCTTCGAATTGGGTAATGCCATAAAATCGGGTGTAAATACAGTTATAGCCGGCAGGCCTAATGCGGGTAAATCAACCTTACTAAACGCTTTGCTTAACGAAGAAAGAGCTATAGTAAGCCATATTGCCGGCACGACACGTGATACGATTGAAGAAGTACTTAATATAAATGGCATTAATTTCCGCCTGATAGACACTGCCGGCTTGCGTGAAGCTACCGACACCATAGAGGCTATAGGTGTAAAAAAGACGCTCGAAAAAATAAGCCAGTCGGCATTATTATTATACGTTTTTGATGCTCAATTGCTCACTAACGCCGAAGTACAGGAGGATATCAACAATTTGGTTCATGGTGGAATACCAGTATTGGCCGTAGCTAATAAAATTGATTTGTTGCCAAGGCAACAACTGCAAGCCGATTTTAGTCTAACCGCTAATGTGAAATTAACCACAGTATCCGCACGCGAAAAACAACATATCGATCAGCTTAAGCAGGATATTTATAATAGTGTGGTGCAAGGCCAAGTCGCTGGGGACGAAACCCTGGTTACAAATATTCGTCACCTCGAAGCCTTACAAAAAACAGAGCAGGCTTTAAGCCGGGTTTTAAGTGGTATAGACAATCCCCTCACTTCTGATTTCTTAGCTCTGGACATTAAGCAAGCCCTGCATTATCTCGGTGAGATTACAGGTATTGTTACGACGGATGATTTACTCGATAATATTTTTTCGAAGTTCTGTATCGGCAAATAGCCCCGCCAAATACCCTAAAACTCCGTAAACTTATGACAAGTAAATTGCTCATTGTTAATAAGTTATGTTTATTTTTCTTGTCCAAATCCTTGGATAATTGCCCGTATTTTTCCGACTTTTGTTACTCAGATGTTACTCGAAATTTTAGTTTTTGATTTCATCGGAAATGTGGATGAATTAAGTCGCTTCGGGCACTTAATTACGCTTACATAACCTTAATCACCTTTAAGGGAGACCTGACCGGTTACTTCTTTACCAGAATTTAGCAAATTCTGATCAGAAATAACATCAGTGGTAATTAATCCGGTTAACTCTCAATCGATTGATAATCAGTAAGTTATCGAGGCGGAATTACAAGGTGGTTTGGGTTTTAAAAACGAAAACAAAATGTCGAAGAAATAATGTAATTAAAATGAGTTCCAATATCACCGTCAACAAAATATGTGAGCATTGCGGGAAGATCTTTACGGCGAAAACAACGGTTACCCGGTTTTGCAGTTCCCAATGCAACAGCAGGAATTACAAGCAGAAAGTTCGCAATGAAAAACTGGGCATTGCAAAACAGGAAGTCCGCCAGGTAATCAGTCATCAGCTTGAAGAACTGACCTCACTTGAATTTCTAAGCGTGAAAGCGGCTGCTAAATTGCTGGGCGCTTCAGACAAGATCGTTTATACCATGATCAAATCAGGACGTTTGAAAGCGACCAATCTCTCTGTTAGAAAGACCGTGATCAACCGTGCCGATATAGACGGGTTATTTGAATTGCCTGACATGCCGGATGTTCGCAAACCGAACAGTTCAAATTTATCCGAATGCTGCCACATGGGGGAAGCGCAAAAAATGTATAATATATCTGAAAAAGCGCTTTTTGAAATTCTCAAAAGGAACGAGGTGCCGAAGTACCAGGTAGGTAAATTCACCTACGTGCTTAAATCACATCTTGATCAAATCTTTAATCCGGGAGGAAGCCATGCCTAAAGTTCATATCCGAAAACGAAAACTTACCAAAGGGCGGCATTCACTTTTGTTGGATTTTTCTCCCCCTTTAAGAAACCCCAAAAACGGTAAACCGCAGCGGTTTGAGTTTCTTAACCTGTTTATTTATGACAAACCTTCAAACGTATGGGAGCGCCAGCATAACACGGAAACTAAAGCATTGGTTGAAAATATCCGGGCGACACGGCAACTGGATATTCAGAACCGGAAGTTCGGCTTTATATCCGACCGCGACCGTAATTCCAGCTTTGTCGATTATTTCCGCGACTATACAGGATCAAGACAGGAAACTGATTCTGACAACTATGCGATGGCCTTTCGCTATTTCCTGGAGTTTGCCGGGCATGATGTGATCTTCAGTGACCTTGATGAATTCTTTTGCATAGACTACCGTAATTTTTTGTTGAGCGGGCCGGGGATTGGCCGTAAGGGCAGGCCAATCATTACCAACACAGCAGTAAGTTATTTTGCTAAATTTCGCTCATCGTTGAAACAGGCCTATAAACAAAGCTTATTGACCACCGACCTGTATAACCAGGTTGATGCGATCAGCCCTAAAGAAACTCACAGGGAACAACTGGAACTGGAAGAATTTCAGCAAATGGTGGATGCCCCGGCTAAATCCGACCTGATAAAAAGGGCGGCTATTTTCGCGGGCTTAACCGGCCTGCGCTTTTCGGATGTGCAAACCTTACACTGGTCAGAGGTGCGCGGTTCCGACGGCAAATACCACTTGCAATTTACGCAGGAGAAAACGGAGGGCGCAGAAATACTGCCGATCTCTGATCAGGCCGTCGGCCTATTAGGCGAACGGAGCGAACCGGGTGACAAAGTGTTTCCTGGGTTGGCTTATTCCAGTTTAAAACCATGTTTTAAGGATTGGTTAAAGAATGCGAGAATTTCAAAGAACATCACTTTTCACAGTTTCCGGCACACCTATGCAACGCTGCAATTGGAGTTAGGAACGGAGTTGCTGACGGTTTCTAAACTGCTCGGCCACAGGAGCATCAAAACAACATTGGTTTATACCAAGGTAAAAGACAAAAAGAAGATTGAAGCCGCCGGACGGATTAAATTGAAGTTTTAATATGTTCTTCTGATGGCAGGCCTCATCCGGTTGCGATAAGGCTGGATATCGGTATCCTGCCTGATTTCGGTCAGCGTTTTTCTTTTACCCAGCCTGATCCATTCTTTCAGGTCAATGCGATTGAAGTATAACCGTTTGCCGGGCTTGCTGTAGGGGATTTCTTGGCGGCTGACTTTAGTGTACAGCGCACCTACGGAAATTTTCAAAAATCCGGCAGCCTCTTCAATATTCAGTATCTCATTTTCATCAGGCTCTTTAGGTTCCAGCCTGGCCATGAGTATTTCTATCCGCTCCACTTTTTCAAAAAGCTGGCGTACCACTTCGGGAAGTTCATTGAAATTAAATGGCTCCATAACTATTGTTTAAGAATACAATAGTCCTATATCTACCGACCAAAAAAAACCACATGGTCATTATTAAATGATCATCTTGTGATTCATACAGGTACTATCCTATCCAGTTGGTAAAAATTGCTTGACCTTTTTGTTGAGTTCAACCACTTCATCCGAACATTTAAGGATACGCTCAAACAGTGTCCGCAGATCTTTTTCCGTGTAGTTCAAAGTTTTTGCCCCGTCACGTAGCGACACCAAAGAAATATCATCCGTGTCTAATCGTGCTATTTGCACGTAATGTGCGAAAAAGTTCCGTTGCTCTTTGATATATCTCAGTTCACCAAAGAGCTTACTATACTGTTTCTTAAAATCAGCGCCTGCTGATTTCTTGACCAATACCTCCATCGTGGCAATCTTGCCGTCAAAATGAAAACGGTCTAACAATACCTCCCTCATCATATCCCAGCGTGTACCACGTTCCCCTACAAAGAAATCCAGTATAAATGCTTCAATATATTTTTCGAGCCAACTGCAAGCATCAATAATATGACCCCGGTGATTGTGTCCGATCAGGTTGCGTTCTTCTACAGATAGTGACATATGAAATGATTAAAATACCAAGCTACAATAATATTCTGAGACGTAACAACCGATAGAATTTGCACCACATGGTCTAAGCCAAATTTTTTACCATTCAATTTTGGCAACAAATAATGTAGACATGAACAACCAATCTATTAAAGTAAATATTGCCAGAGTAAAACAGATCAGACTAGGCCCACGCCTGGCCATCCGGCGTTTGCTTCGATCCTTCGAGCCATTAGAGAAGCCGCCGAAACCACCACCGGCGAAGCCGTAATTCATCAAAATTTCCTTGCAAAGTCCCGGTGCGTAGCACCGGCGGAACGGAGTTCCGCACATGCGGCAGCATGTAGCAAAGATGTAGTTTCGCATGCGCGAAACCATCTTTGCCCGGCTTGAGCCGGGGGACTTTGCTCGGAACTCGCAAAGTCTGAACCCTCTAAAAGACACTACTATGCCCCGAAAGAAAACCAAAGAGCCGGAAGAACTGCTAAGCCATAACCTCATCATCCGCGTGAACGAGGCCACCTTTAAGCGGCTGGAAAAACTGCACCAGGAAAGCCATAGCGCGTCTATGGCCGAAGTGGCCCGCCGGATACTGGCCGGGCAGAAGATCAAGCTGTTTTATAAAGACATCTCCATGAACGCGCCGATGGAGGAAATGGCGCTGATCCGTAAAGAACTGAAAGCCATCGGCATCAATATTAACCAGCTCACCCGCAGCTTTAACCAGGACAAGGCTGGTTCACATCAGGCATTCTATTTATTAAAAGTGGCCGGGCAATATAATGTGGTCGGTGAAAAGGTAGAGCGCTTATTAAGCCTCATATCTAAACTGGCAGAACAATGGTTGCAAAGATCGTGATCGGCAGGAGTATCCGGGGTATCCTGCATTATAACGAAAACAAGGTCAATGCAGGTGATGCTAAACTAATTTTAGCCAGTGGTTTTGCAGGTGAGATCGAGCGCATGGATTTTAAACAGAAACTGGCCCGGTTTGAAAACCTGAACCTGTTAAGGCCATCGGTAAAAACCAACGCTTTGCATATTACACTGAACTTTGATGCCAGTGAAAAGTTGGATAACCTTAAGGTACAGCAGATCGCTATGGCTTATATGGATAAGATCGGCTTTGATGAACAGCCCTATTTGGTTTACCGCCACCAGGACGCGGCCCATCAGCATATCCACATCGCCACCACGAGTATTACGCGCGAGGGCAAGCCGATTGATCTGAATTATATCGGGCAGGATAAGTCCGAACCGGCGAGAAAAGCCATCGAAAAAGAGTTTAACCTGGTGGTAGCGGAAAGAAAAACCTACAAAATGCAGCCGGGCATTAAGCCCGCCGATGCAGAAAAAGCGCTATATGGGCATCTGCCTACCAAACGAGCAATGAGCAATATCATCAACGCGGTGATGAACCAGTATCAGTTTACTTCGCTGGCCGAATATAACGTCGCGTTGAGACAGTTTAACGTAACCGCCGACCGGGGTGCGGAAGACACTATTATGTTTCAGAAGAAGGGGCTGATCTATTTCTTATTGGATAAGGACGGGCAAAAAGTAGGCGTACCAATCAAAGCCAGCGCCTTTTATAGCAAGCCAACCTTAGCAACTTTGGAGAAGAAGTTTGAGCGGAATGAAGAAAAACGGAAGCAGTACCGGGAACCGTTGAAAGCGGCCATTGAAAAGGTTTTGAGTAGGTACGACAGTATTACCAAAAATACTTTCATTAAGGAATTGCAGCAGCAAAATATCAACGTGCTGTTCCGCACCAATGACAAAGGCTTTACCTACGGCCTGACCTTTATTGATCACCGCCATAAGACGGTATTCAACGGCAGCGACCTGGGCAAGGCTTATAGCGCCAAAGGCATCATGGAAAGGCTTGGCGCGATAGATAGACCACTAACTGTACAGCAACAACGCAAAACACAGGCACAGCCGCAGACCTGGTTAAAACCGCCGGAACAGACCAATTATCTACAAGTTGCTTTGGCAAAGTACCAGCCGCAGGCGGCACCGAGCGTCACGCGCAAAAAGAAGAAACGCAAGGGACAACAACAAGACCAGGGATTAACATTATAAACAAAGGGGCATTATGCAAACCGGGGAAGATACACAAGGGTTACGCAAGATCGTAGAGTTTACACGGCTCATCAGCATTTTTATACTGGCCATCCATTTTTATATTCTTTGTTATCAAGCTTTTGAAAGCTGGCACTGGACAGCTACGATTACCGACCGCATTGTGGGTAATATCGCCAAGACCGGGCTATTCAATAATTGGTGGAAACCCAAACTGGCGGGCTTGCTTTGCCTGGTCATTTCGCTGATCGGGGTTAAAGGCAAAAAGGACGAAAAGATTAACTGGCGAAACATCATGGCCTATTTAATAAGCGGCCTGCTGATCTATTGGATCGCGATCTTATGTTTTTACGTGCCGGTAGAGCAGAATATCATAGCCATCTTATATATGGTATTAACCAGTACCGGCTACCTGCTCATCATGACCGGTGGAGCCTGGCTGACACGTCTTTTAAAGGAAAGACTGAATAAGGACATCTTTAACAAGGAGAACGAGACATTCCCGCAGGAAGAGCGGAAACTGGAAAATGAGTACTCTATTAACCTGCCTGCGAAATATAACCTCAAAGGAAAGGTGCGAGATAGCTGGATCAATTTTATCAACCCGTTCCGCGGAATGCTGGTCGCGGGGACACCGGGCGCGGGTAAGTCTTATTTCGTGATCCGGCACATCATTGACCAGCATATTAAAAAAGGCTTTTCGATGTTTTTGTACGATTTTAAGTTTGATGATCTAAGCAAGATCGCTTATAACAAGCTGTTGCAGTACAAAGCCAATTATAAAGTCAAGCCACAATTCTACCTCATTAATTTTGATGACCTGAACCGAACCCACCGCTGCAACCCGCTTGACCCGGATGGTATGAGTGATATCACCGATGCGACCGAGGCCAGCCGGACGATTATGTTAGGGTTAAACCGTGAGTGGATACGCAAGCAGGGTGATTTCTTTGTCGAAAGTCCTATCAACTTTTTAACGGCCATCATTTGGTATCTGCGTAAATACGAGGACGGTAAGTACTGCACACTGCCGCATGTGATCGAACTAATGCAGGCCGATTATGACCGCCTGTTTGCAGTGCTGCTAAAAGAACCGGAAATTACGGCGCTGATCAATCCGTTTATTTCGGCTTATAACCAGGGGGCTAAACAGCAACTGGAAGGCCAGGTGGCCAGCGCCAAGATCGGTTTGGCCAGGTTGGCCTCACCGGCTTTATATTATGTGTTAAGTGGCAATGATTTTAAGCTCGACCTGAACAACCCTAATGAGCCGAAGATCATTTGTTTGGGCAATAACCCGCAGAAACTGCAAATCTATGGCGCGGTATTATCCTTGTATATTTCCCGGATGATCAAGCTGGTCAACCAGAAAGGCCAATTAAAAAGCAGCCTGATTTTTGATGAGTTCCCGACGATTTATTTTAATAACATCGACAGCCTGATCGCAACGGCCAGGAGTAACAAAGTGGCTACTACTTTGGCGGTGCAGGACTTCAGCCAGTTGAAAAAAGATTATGGCGCGGAACAGGCCGATGTCATTACGGGTATCGTCGGCAATATTATCAGCGGACAGGTTACGGGCGATACGGCTAAAAAGCTGTCGGAAAACTTTGGCAAGATCGTGCAGGATAAGAACAGTATGACCATTAACAGCAGTGATACCTCTATATCCAAAGCGACCCAACTGGATTATGCGATACCGGCCTCCAAGATCGCGGCCTTATCATCCGGCGAGTTTGTGGGGATGGTGGCGGATAACCCGGAGCAGGAGATCGAATTAAAAATGTTCCATAGCCGTATCCAAAATGACCATGAGGCTATCGCTAAAGAGGAAGCAGGTTATCAACCGATCCCGGTGGTGGAATGGGTCAGCGAGGAAATGGTACAGGAAACGTACGCTCAGATCAAAGCGGATATTACTGAACTGTTTAGAAACGAGCTGGCCGCACTGGAAGAAGAAAAACCGGATGCCGGAAAGCAAAATGCCGAAGCTCCTAAGGGCGGCGGCAAGCCGCTGAGCCACAGGCAGCAAAAGTGGCAGGAAAAATTAAACCGGAGGAACGAGCGGGCCAGTTTGCGGAAGTTGAAAAATGAGGCTAATAATAAAAGTAGTTCGGAACGGAACGGGCAATCCAAATCGCCGGTGAAACATGACGATACGGAACAAACCTTATCGATGTGATTAAGCCTCAATAGCCGTTTAAGCGCAGTATTCCATGGCATTTGGTAAAACTTTATCGCCAGGCCTGTTATTGTATTTTACATGAAACTCGATTTCTATGTCAATTTAAAGGGGAACTGCCGGTCGCCGCGCAAATAGATAAAGTTGGAATAAATGATTTCCTGCGCCAAAATGATGATTTGAGCCTGTTAATTTCATGTTTTATACCCCTCTCGCCACCGTCGAAACCCGTTATTTGATGCTACTTCTTCCTATAAGAAGCCGACAAAATCCAATATATAATATCGCTTAGATCATGTAGACGATAAACGAAAATATTACGAAGCCTGCGGCCCGTGGTGATAAGAAATGCCGTCAATCGTGTTTATCCGAATGGATTAGACAGGCGGGTTTTAAGCTGCCATGCAGGAGACTTAAGAAGTGGCCGCTGAATGCGTAATTAATTGTGAGGGGCGATGCTTCATATACTGATTAATAATATCAATTGAAATAACCGATTATAAATTTAAACTCAAAAATTATGAAAACAGCATTACTACACTGACATCCACAAAACAGCGATTTTTTCATTTCCCAAAATCAACCCTTCGGGAAGTTCTATAAACCAACTGTATCAATTAACCACTTAATAAACCTAATTATGAATTATTTTACGCACAACAAGTGTGTCAGGGATTCTTATCATCGTAAAAAGTCCCTTGCAATAATCAGATTGACGACCGCTTTGATTATGGTCTCGATTTTTCAAACGCGAGCAAATAGTTACACACTTTCACCCGACAGCAGGGCTTCAGAAAAGAAGCCGATTACCGGCAAAACGTATGCCTATGAAGCAATAAGAATAAACTCCTCAGTTAATGCCGGGAATAAGGTGACAGCTAATGATATTCAGATAACAGGTAAGGTGCTGGATGAAATGGATCGACCTGTCATCGGCGCGACCGTTAAGATCAAGGGAGGCACGGGGGGCAGCACTGTTACCGACGTAAACGGCATATTCCATATTACCGCACCTGAAAATGCGGTGCTGACCGTGAGTTTTATCGGTTATGATCCGCAGGATGTTGCCGTAGGCGGACAATCTACGTTAAGCATCAAATTAAAACAGTCTTCCAAAAACCTGAACGAAGTTGTCGTTGTGGGTTATGGCACGCAAAAAAAGGGGGATTTGACAGGTTCCATCGGGTCTGTTAATAACACCACCATTGCCCGTGCGGCTACGCCTTCGGCAGCAGGTGCGCTTCAGGGAGCAATACCAGGTGTTGTTGTTGTTAAAAGTACGGGTAAGCCGGGCACTGGATATTCGATCAATATCCGCGGAACCAATTCCGTTGGTGGGGACAATTCACCTTTATACGTAATTGACGGTATACCGCTGGGCGGTTACAGCAACCAGCAGGGGATTTCGACATCCGCACTCAGTGACCTGAATCCCGCCGATATTGAGTCCATCGACGTATTAAAAGACGCTTCAGCCACCGCTATTTACGGCTCCAGGGGTGCCAAAGGTGTTGTAATTGTTACAACAAAAAGAGGCAAGGCAGGTAAAACTAATATTTCTTATGATGGCTATGTAGGCTCAAGAAATCCTACGCACTTGCCTGACATGATGGATGGGCCGGAATTTGTTGCTTTCAGGACGGAAATGTTCAAGGCCCAGGGAAAGGATGTTTCCAGAGCCAATAATACTTTTTTTACGCCTGATCAATGGAACATTATCGATGCCGGGCAATATACCGACTGGCCAAAACTGGTGCTGAAAAATGGCCTGCAGATGAGCCACAATATATCTGCCAGCGGTGGGGACGAAAAAACAAAATTCGCATTGAGTGCTGGTGTTTTAAGGGAAGACGGTAACATAAGCCCGGAGCAATTTACAAGGTATACCCTGAGGGGAAATGTCGACCGGCAGATCAGTGATCAATGGAAGACCGGAATAAATTTCTATCTGGCGCAGAATTACCAGAATGAAGGCAGTTCCGAAGCTTTACGGTCCGCTTACCGCCTTCCGCCTGTAGCTTATCCATACGATGCCAGCGGGAATCTCATGTTCCGCGTTTACGGTACCGATGCGGTTACTAATCCCTTTTTTGACATGAACGATGATCTGCGCGAGGATAAATATCTGCGAACGTTTGGCAACATTTACCTGCAATTTCAGCCCATCTCCCATCTGACGCTGAAAACAAGCTTTTCTCCTGAAATTCTTTACGGGAGAAATGGCACCTATAACGGTCCGTTATCAAAGGCCAGCCTCGGGGGCGCCATTCTGAGTGGCGCAACCTATGCAACAAGTAATCAATACACTTATGTATGGGACAATCAAGCTACTTATGATGCACAGTTCAACGGGGGGCATAAACTGACGGCCACGCTCGTTCAAAGTATACAAAGCGATCAATTGGAGACTCAAAGTACAAGTGTCTCAGGTTTGCCATACAGGTCGTTATGGTATAATTTGGGTTCTGCGACAAACCGTTCAACCGCCGGCGTATTAAGCGGCGCAACGGTTGCATCAAACTACACCCAGTATACATTGTCTTCAGCAAGAGCAAGAGTAAATTACAGCTATAAGGACAAATACTTGCTGACCATGACCGCGGCAGTGGATGGTTCTTCGCATTTAGCGGTTGGTCATCAATGGGGATTTTTTCCTTCGGCATCATTCGGCTGGAGGCTATCTGAAGAAAAGTTCATTAAAAATATCGATGCCATCGACAATCTTAAGCTAAGGCTTAGCTATGGCGAATCTGGAAATGACAGGATCTCGCCATATTCCACACAAGCAACCCTTACACAAACCAATTATACTTTCGGCAGCATTGCAGCGCCGGGTTACGCACCTAACCAATTGGCCAATACGGATCTGACATGGGAAGTAACCCGTGAACTTAACCTTGGACTTGATTTTTCGATCATTAAAAACAGGATTTCAGGGACTGTGGATCTATACCGCCGCAATATCGATAAAGTATTGTTGAGCCGCCAGTTACCTCCTCAAACCGGCTTCGGTTCAATAGTTGACAATATTGGTAAGCTTAGAAATTCAGGTATTGAACTGAGCTTGAATACCGTTAATGTATCTGCGGGCAAATTTACCTGGAACAGTAGCTTCGTGTTCGAAGCCAATAAAAATGAGATTTTGGAAACCAGTAACGGTAAAAACGATGATGTAGGCAGCCTGCTTTTTATCGGTCAGCCCGTTCAGGTTAATTACGATTATGTTTTTGACGGCATCTGGCAAACCAGCGAAGCAACACAGGCAGCCATTTACAACGCCAAACCCGGTCAAATCCGTGTTAAGGACCTCGATAACAACGGTGTCATCAATGCAAGTGACCGTGCTGTTATCGGTAAAAGGATCCCAAGCTGGACAGGTTCGTTCGGTAACACGTTCAGATATGGTAACGTCGATCTGTATGTGATGGCCTATACCCGTCAGGGAGAACAATATACCAGTAGCTTCGACGCCGGTTTCCTGAACTTCAATCAGAATTACAACCAGGTAAACATCAATTATTGGACAGCAAGTAACCCATCCCAAACACATTTTCAACCAGGGAATCCTGGAACCTATGCAGGCATCGCTAACTACCGCACATTGAATTTCGTACGGATCAGTAATATCACACTGGGTTATTCTGTTCCAAAACGTTTTCTTGAAAAATACAAGATCAATAACCTGAGATTGTACGCAACAGCCACGAATCCGTTTTTGTTCACCAAATACGAAGGGTTCGACCCTGAATGGGCCAGTCAAAATACTTTCGGAACAGCGGTGAGTTCGGCTACGTACCTATTGGGGGTTAACCTTTCATTTTAATATTAATCAAATAGTCATGAAAAAGATTTTCTGCATATTAACAATACTGGTTGCTGTTTCATTCACATCCTGCAAGAAATACCTGGAGGAACAGAATTTAAGCGGCATTACCAGTGCCAATTACTACACGAACGCGGCGGGATATAACGCATTAGTTAATTCTTGTTATGCCTCCCTGCGCAGTATTTACAACATTAACCCAAGCCTTTTTGAATATGGCACCGACGTAACCACCAGAGGGGAAATTGAGGCCGTCAGCGGTACCGTTGGTGACCTGGTTATCAGGGCCACCCAACTGAATGAATATAAGACGCTTGCAGCCGACAATTCTGCTGTGAACACCATCTTCACTGCCGCTTATGCTGGAATACAGCGTTGTAATACAGCCATCAACAGAGCAGCCGGAATAGGCGATCTGTCAGCTGCCGATAAAACCACGAGGGTAGCCGAAGCAAGATTTATACGCGCCTACTATTATTATTTGCTGGTGGAGAATTTTGGGAATATTGCCATCGTTAAAGATGAAATAAACACGGTTATCACGCATTTTGCCCCTAATACGGAACAGGAAGTTTATGATTTTTTGATCAACGAACTAAATAGTGCAGTAGCCGATTTACCGGTAACCACACCTGATTTCGGAAGGGCGACAAAGGGTGCGGCAAAGAATTTATTGGGACTGGTCTATCTCACCAAGGGGTATAAATCTTTTGGGGGAACCGCTGATTTTCAAAAAGCCGCACAATATACCGATGAGGTGATCAATAGCGGGACTTATGCGCTGCTGCCATTGTTTAGCGATGTTTTTAAATCCACCAATCAGCAGAATAAAGAGATCATTTGGTCAATTCAATATGAGCCCGGCAGCGGCGTATCGGGTAATGGACAGAATGTGTTATTTGGATGGAGGATTTTCAGGGAAAAGGGGTTTTATGATGGCGAAATTGCCATATATAATCGCCGACTTTCCGATTTTATGCCGACACAGTACTTGTATACCCTTTATAATACCGTAAAAGACTCCAGGTATGACGGTACTTTCCTCAGTAGGTTCAACGCGGTAAAAGATGATGTTTTGGGAACAGCAACCGTTAAAACCGGTGATCTCCGTTTTTATTTCCCATACCCTGACCAGCCTTTCACAGCGGCAGATGAAGCTGCGCTGAAATTAGCCAATCCTAACGTTCAGGTAGTTCGGTTTGATCAATGGAAACAGGACTTCAACGGCATTGGAGGTGCTATGAAGTTTCCGATGGTTAATAAATTTTATGACCCCCTGGCCGGCCTACAGGGTAATAATGAAAATGGTTATGCCAATACCAGGGACCTTTTTATCTTCCGACTTGCGGATACTTACCTTCTTTCAGCTGAAGCATATTTCAAGTTGGGGCAACTCAATACAGCTGCCGACAGGCTTAATGCTGTCCGTCAGCGTGCCGCGAAACCAGGGCAGAGCCTAACCATTACTTCCGCGGATGTAACGCTTGATTTCATACTCGATGAGCGCGCGAGAGAACTTGAAGGCGAGTACAAGCGCTGGCTGGACCTTAAACGCACGCACAAATTAAGCAGGGCCTTTGATAATAATGTTTTAACCCAGGCGGCTAATCCAGGCGGCGTAATTGATAAGTATTATTTGCGGCCTATCCCTCAGGCGGTTAGAGATCGCGATTCAGGCGGTTACCCGCAGAATCCGGGCTATTAATTCGGTGATGGAACAGCAGTATACCTTGCTGTTCCATCTTTTTATCCAATGTATGATATATCGTTGGAATAACCAAACAGTTCTAAACCTTCAATGACAGCTGCTTTGTGTGCTGCCTGTCACGCTATCAATAATTCTCTTCTGTTTGAAATTGGTTCATAAAGGTAATGCCGGCGCCCGCCGGTATCCTTTATATGAGGAAGCGTACAAGCAACCGGAACGGGCTTTTCGATAGCATCAAATCGCAGATCCGCTGGTCCTTACAGAGAATTAATTCATCTACCGAAGTATTTGTGTGAAATTTTGTGGGGTAACGTCATTCATGCTATAGCCTTTCCGAAAAGACGTCCTGTGCTTCTTAATGTATTCTGAAGGGGTAAGTCCAAATTGACTGCTGAAATGCCGGCGAAAATATTTTGAATCATTATAGCCGCAGCGGTAGGCTACCTCGTTTACGTTAGCATCGGTCATGATCAGCAATTCGGCTGCTTTCCGTAACCTGACAAGCCGGATAAAACCATTCAGGGACATGCCGGTAAACTGCTTTATTTTTTTGTAAAGCGTGGAGTAACTGCATCCCATTTTTTCTGCAATTGTCTTAACATCCAGGTCAGATACCAAAAGATGTTCTTCAATGACTTTCACGCAGTCGTCTATAAATTTTTTATATACTTCGGGGAAATTTTTGGTCGCGTCCTGAAACGTTACTTCATTAAAAAAATAGTGCTGCAGATCGACCCGGTTTTTAATAATTCCCTTCACCCGTGCAACCAAAAGATCTTTGTCAAAAGGTTTACTCAAAAAGTCTACGGCTCCTTCTTCAAGCCCTTGCAGCCTGATATCATCAAATGAATCGCCGGTCATAAGGATCACAGGTATATGGCTGAGAACAGGATCCGTTTTAATTCGTTGGCAAAGTTCGAGCCCGTTTATTCCAGGTAACATAATGTCGCTGATCACCACATCAGGCAACTGCTTTTTGATCATTTCCAAGCCTGCCTCAGCGGTCTCTGCTTCATAAACCTGATAAGTGTCGTTAAATATTTTCTTGATATATGCCCTCATCTCCCGGTTGTCATCAATGATGATGATCGATTGCCGGTCTGATATGAGATGTCCGAGGCTGGCCTCATCGGCTATCAAAACATTTGCCTCTTCGTCCTCCATGCTGTTCAGTTCACCGATCAGATGTTGGTCGTTTTCATCGTCCAACTCGCCGCCGCCGCTGGTCTCAGTTCTAGGCAGGTTTATGGTAAACGTTGTGCCACCCTGCTCATTCCTGCGGAAAGAAATTTTACCCTCATGGTTTTCCACGAATGTCTTGACAAGATATAGTCCGATTCCAAAACCGGTCTTGAGCGAAGTATGATCTTTTACCTGGTAAAACTTATCAAATAATTTTTCCCCCGTAGCTTCCGGGATGCCGCAGCCGGAATCCGAAATCTCTAAGCATACGCTTTCTTCCGTTTCATCTATATGTAATTCGATACTTCCGTTTTCAGGTGTAAATTTCAGTGCGTTTGAAATCAGGTTGAATATCGCGATCTCTATTTTTTCACGATCAATAAACAGTACCAGGTCTTCGTTACTGCAATGATATTCATAACGGATCTTCCTCGCCCGGGCCTGCTGTGCAAAGCACAGGAAAACGTCCTTGCAAAGTGCCGGGAAATTGATCCGCCGTAAATTAAGCGTATCATTTTCGCTCTCTGTTTTGCGAAACAGGAGCAAATGGTCGATTAACCCCAGTAATCGCCGGGAGTTTCTGTAAATCGTCGTGAGGTCGTTGTTTTCGTCACTACCACGCGCTTTAATCATGTCCTTTACCGGATTGATGATCAGCGTTAACGGTGTCCGGAATTCGTGTGCGATATTGGTAAAAAAAGACAACTTTTTCTCATTAAGTTCTTTCTCGCGCTCCACCTGCAGGTTCGCAAATTTCACTTCAAGCCTTAAATGGTTTTGCCTTATGCGGTAGCGTGAGAAACCGTAAAACACTGAGCCCAAACAAATAACATAGAGTACATAAGCCCACCAGGCCCGGTACCATGGCGGTAATATCCGAATCTCCAGTAGTAGTTCCTTCCTATTCCAGTTGCCATCAGTATCAGAAACACGGACATGAAGCTTGTATTGGCCTTCGTTCAGTCTCGTATAATATGCAGTTCTTAAATTCCCAACGTAGTTCCATCCATGATCCCATCCTTCAAGGTAATAGGCATATTTCAACTTGTCTGCAAAAGTATACTCTGGTGCTGTATAGTCAATGGCAATAGTGCCCTTAAGATAAGGTAACGTGATCTCTTTCAGGACTGCAACACCAGGTACACCGGTAAATAAAGAATCTCCGGTAACGCTTTTGTTGTTAACTTTAAGGTCAACCAGTCTAATTTCCGGCTGGTAGCTTTCCTGGCGGATACTATCGGGATGAAACAGATTAAAGCCGTTGATGCCCCCAAAGATCAGCTCGCCTGTTTGAAGCTTAGCTGCCGCATTAAAATTGAACTGGTTACTTTGAAGCCCGTCTGAAGCAAAGTAATTCTTAAATTTTTGTGTGACGTCATCAAATTCAGTCAGACCGTTGTAAGTGCTTCCCCATACGTTGCCCTTATTATCGACAACCACATTAAGGATGGAATTATTTGGTAAGCCGTCCTGCTGGGTAAACCGTTTGATGTTATGCCTGATAGGGTCATATCTGATCAGTCCCCCACCTTCCGTTCCTATCCATATATGCTGATGTTTGTCTTCAGCAATGCAATGGATCGCATTTTTAAATACCACAGAATCATACTTTTTTGTTTGGGAATCCATCTTGATCAATTTGGTCCGGTTACCGAACCAAATGTTTGCGGCATGGTCCTCGCAAATCGCATGAACGTTGGTCAGCCGATTATCAAAAATCTCGAACTTATCCTTAATCCGGTCATAACAAAATAATGCCCCACCTGATACTGTGCCAGCCCATAACCGGTTACGTGAGTCCAGGTATAATTTCCAGATATTTTTGTCTTCTGTACCTGTAACCTTATTCAAGCAACTATAATGTATGAACGTACCTGATCGCTTATCAAAACGGTCGATGCCTCCGTTGAACATGCCAATCCAGATCTGACCGGAATGATCATTAACAATACTGGTAATAAAATTACCCGCAATGGAATTTCTTTTTTCCTGATGAATGTAATTTGTAAATAGCTTTTTACTTCTGTCCCAATAACTTAATCCTCCACCATCGGTGCCGATCCATAAATTATTACGCTCGTCTTCGCAAAAGGAAAGGCTGAAATTGTTGACGACACTGTTTGTATTAAGCAGATTGTGTGTAATCGTTTCGAACCGGTTCGGCTTATGATCAATGATATTAATGCCGCCCCGCAGCGTGGTGATCCAGAGCATGGAATCATCTAAATACAGCATACTGACAGCATCGCTTTTCAGCAAAGCAGGGCTGCTATTGTTATCGTAATGGTTGCTCACTTTATTCCCGGCCGTATCGATTTCGTAAGTTCCCCCGCCATCTGTTCCGATTAGCAGTTGCCGGCTTTTTGTTAATTTGATATCCGTTACATTGGCAGAGGACAGTTTACTGTTGGAAGCAAAAACATGTTCTTTCTTGCCCGTTAGCAAATGATATTTATATAGTCCGTTGTCAGTGCCTATCCAAACGTTGTTTTGGCCATCGGCGGCTATGGCCCGTGCAGATTTTAATTCCTGGCTGACGACAACGATCTTTTTGTTGTTGGCGCCGAGCTTGCATAAACCAAAATTGCGTATAAAAATATACGTTCCGTCAGTCCGGCCGGAAGTCGTCGCCTGAATGTAATAAGAAGTTCTTTTGCCCGGCATTTCCACCTGATGTGCAGTTTTATTTTGGGGATCGTATACAAAAAGCCCGCCGACATCTGTTCCGATAAATAGAGTACCAGATTCAGCAACACTAAGTGAGGTAATATTGTAGTTGATTGGGCGAACCTGCCCGGTTTGGCTGTCCGCATAGGTTACCGGATGAAATCCAGAATCTTCATAATCGAAATATACAAGTCCCTTCAGCGTCCCGATAAATATTTTCCGCCCTATGCCAGCAATCTGGTTGATGTGATTGTCAATTAAGGAGTTGTGGTCTCCCCAAATATTTCTGTAAATAGAAAAACTATTGCCGTCATACTTGTTCAGACCATCGTAGGTCCCAAGCCACATAAAACCATAAACATCTTTGTAAATACTCGTTACACTATTATTGGAAAGCCCCGATTCTACGCCGATATACCTGATATTTTGAGCACGTGCCGCGATGCCGATAATAAGGAGGAACAATATGCTCGCTAATTGTAAATTCTTTCTCATTATAGGTTTTTTCATTTCATCCCAATTCATCTGGGAAAACGGCATTTTGGTTAATTGTTGCTACATGATCCACCATGAAAGATTTTGGGACACCTAAAGAATACTACAAAGAGCGCGAACTTTTTGTAAGCTATTGGGATCTGAAAACCTTTTATCGTGTGAAAAGTATTTATTGTTAATTGGCCGAAGCTACCTTCTAAGGACTAACTTAATCAATAAATATTAATTGTAAAAAAAACAGTTAAAATGTCCTCTATTGGCCGTTAATTCCAACCCGACTTTTTCTTTTCAATGCTATCTAAAGATAGATAGACCCTTCTTCAAGTCCGCTCTTTCCTTAACGGAAAAACTTTGATTGACGATAAGTCATGAAAATTAAATTTTGTGTAAAGTATGAAGATTTTAACCCTCAAAATTCATGTTTTGTTACCCCCCTGAATGAATAAACCGGCGTTACTTAGCGGACAAATACCTGATATCTGCCTAAGCCTGTTCCATGCGGTTCGAGGATAAAAAAGAAACCGAGTCGCCTGATCTACAGTATGCCATGTCAAAAATTAACAAAAATTATATAAACCAAATGTTACTATCATGAGAAAAAAAGTTAACGTGTTAACGTTGAAGAAGGTTGTCCTTCTTTCCACATTGTGTGTTGTTTTAGGCTGCAAGAAAAATGCTCTTCAGGCTACCGAGGGCTCTCTCGGAAAGGGTGCAGATTCCAAGAATCTGGCAGTCATGACCACAGGAACGCCTATTTCCACGGTTGATGTCAGTTTAAGCGGTTCTGAAAAATATGTCCTCAGAGTTGGCGGTGTACCCTATTACATGACTAATATCCAGGTGAGGATCGACAAATTACGTTACTGGTCTACCTATGGGTGGACTTGGGCCCAGTGCGAAGCACTGGTTGCCCAGGCAGCGTCAGATGGTTTCAATACAGTCAGTCTGCCGATCCACTGGTATGAAGTAGAACCAACAAAGGATAATTTTGACTGGACCATACTGGATACGTATCTTGGTTATTGCAATACTTACAACCTGAAGATGGAAATGCTTTGGTTTGGCGCTAACAGCGGCGGCCACGCCCAGCCACTTGGTGACGCTTCCAGTAGCGTTAACCATTTACGCGTGCCGGATTATGTATTGTATTCACCGGATGCGAACGGGCAGTCACCCGCTACCACCAGCGATTATACCATCGACAGAACATACGGTAATTATACATTGAATATCACAGATGTGAATCTCCGGGCGCGTGAAACCTACGTGCTTGGCCAGGTAATGGCGCATATCGCATCATGGGATGCAGCCCACAGCTCCAAGCATCCGGTTATCGGCGTTCAGTTAAATAATGAATTCAGGGGAGGAAGCCATGATTCAGGCACCAATGATATCACCTACCTGAGTGCTATTGGAAGTGCGGTTAAAAACTCCGCGTATTCTGTGTGGACGCGTGTGAATAATATTCACGATCAGCCGACTTTAACCGCCAAAATCAATGCCAATGAATCATTACGTTCTGGTGCGGGTACAAATGTCGATTTTATAGGAATAGATGATTATTCAAATGCCCCAGATGATATGGAGAGTGTGATGCCGACTATCGGTAAGAATTTTAAAATGATCATGGAAAACGACGGGCATAACACAGGAAGGCTCAAACTAGCCTCACTCGCCGGTGATACCCAACTGGATACTTATAACATGTGCGGCCCTGATAACAATAACCTGTACGATCAGACAACTATGGGATCTTATGCCCCTCACGGCAGCTATGTGAACGAAGTGCGGACAATCAACCACATGATTCAGACGGATCCGGTTGACCTCGCACTTTATGCGAATAGAAAGAACTTATTTGTACATAACTGGAAGGCCAACTCCACATCACCTTCGACTGGCGGTACATTATCGATAACCTATACGCCAACAACAAGCACGGATATTGGGATCAGCATTAAAAGGAGTGCCACTGAGGCGGTACTGATGAGTGTCCAGGGAGGGACATTCACTTATGCATCGTCACTTGCCGTGACCGGCGCAAGCCAAGGGTACTTTGACGCCAGCAATACCTGGGTTAATCAGGGGGCGGTTTCTTACACCAGCACATCAGTGGCGGTAGGGGCCGGTAAAGCCGTTCGCTTAACCTATACTGGTACCAGCGGAGGTACGGGCGGCAGCTCACCAGCGCCGACCATAGTGGGGGTAGGCGCCGCAGCCGCCAGTACGGGAACGATCACGCCGTCACTGCCATCGGGGCTACAGTCGAACGATATCCTGTTACTGTTTGTAGAAACCGCTAACCAAGCGGCATCCATATCCAACCAAAACGGAGGAACCTGGGCAGTAGTAACGGGGTCAGGCGCAGGTACAGGAACCGCCGGCGGAACTGATGGTGCCCGGCTCACCGTTTTTTGGTCGCGTTATAATGGGACGCAAGGTGCGCCGACCGTAGATGATTCAGGTGATCACCAACTGGCGACGATGATGGCCATAAGAGGTGCCGTTGCAACAGGAAACCCATGGGAAGTTGTCAAAACCGATATCGACACATACACGGATAACGGTGGTTGGTCAACTGGTGGAACAACCACGAGAAACAATGATTTGGTCGTGATTGGTGATGCCGGAGCCCTGGCTAATACAACGGGGACCAATAACTATAATTACTGGTCGAACGGCGATCTTGCCAGTTTCAGTGAGGTTATTGACAACAGTACAGTAGTCGGAAACGGAGGTTCTATTGGCGTAGCAGCAGGCGTTTTAATAACGGCAGGTACGTATTCAAACAGCACTGATAATCACGCGGTGGCAACGAAAAAATCCCTGGTCGGTATAGCTATTAGGCCGCTATAGCGAAATTTATGCTTAATATTCCGCCCCGTAACGTCTACTACGGGGCGGAATTTGTTTATTCACAAATCGTCACCGGGATTTCCTTAATTTTAATAAATAATAAATATGAAAATACTATACCTGGTACTGCTGCTGACGGGTGCCGGTCTTACGGCTATCGCACAGCATAGCAAAGTTAATGAGATCAATTCGGGTATTCCCTGGTTTGATGATCGTGGTAAAGTGGTCAGCGCGCATGGTGCCAATATCGTATCAGATCATCGGCGGTATTATCTTTTTGGCGAAGCCCATTACGATAATAGCAACGCTTTTGCGGGCTTTAACTGCTATTCGTCTTCCGATCTTTATAATTGGAAATTTGAAAAAGTTTGTTTAGCCGTGCAAGATTCCGGCAGGCTCGGACCTGATCGGATCGGCGAGCGCCCTAAAGTACTCAAGTGCCCCGCAACCGGGGAATATGTGATGCTGATGCATACCGACGATCTGGGTTACAAAGATCCGTGTATTGGGTACGCAACTGCTTCCACGATTACCGGGCCTTATACATTTCGCGGTCCCCTTTTGTTTAACGGGGATCCCATCAAAAAGTGGGATATGGGGTCATTTCAGGATATGGATGGGAGCGGCTATCTGATGTTACACGGCGGACTGCTTTATAAACTCAGTGATGATTATCACACTATTTCTAAATTGGTAGCAGACAATAAGTGGCGTGGGTGCGAGTCGCCTGCAATGATAAAAAAAGGCGGGGTTTATTTCTGGCTCACGTCTGACCTGACCAGTTGGGAAAAAAACGACAATGTTTATTATACCGCGGCTTCTTTGAAAGGCCCCTGGACATTGCAGGGCAATATTGCCCCTAAAGGGACGTTGACCTGGAACTCACAGACGAGTTTTGTACTGGCCATTGCGGGTGTTAAAGATACAACCTATATGTTCATGGGTGATCGCTGGTCTTACCCCAAACAAGCTTCGGCGGCTACCTATGTCTGGCAGCCCCTTAAAATATCGGGTAACTCCATGAGCATGCCTAAATTCATGGCATCATGGCAAATAAATTCCCTTACCGGAAAAACAGTTTCCACAGCACCGCGGGGGCACTACCTGAGTGTACGAAATAAAAAATACGTCTTCCTGACCGGGAACTGGATACCTGTCGCGGGAGATGGAGACCTCAGCTCGAATGAAAAAAACGCAGCAATCGCCATCAAATTCGCTGGCACGCAAATAAGCCTGGCCGGTGTGATTTGTCCGGACGGTGGATATGCAAGCATTGCCTTAACGGATAGTAAGGGACGCGAATTGTTTAAAATCCTGATAGATACTTATTGCAAATATTCTACAGTAGCATTATTGTATAAGACACCTTTACTTGCCTCAGGTAATTATATACTGAAGATCACTGTACTTGGTGAACACGGCAATTGGTCAGACAAGGCCGGGAATATATATGGCAGTAAAGGGAACTTCATTAATTTAAGTAAATTCATTATTGCCAAATAGCGGCCTGCATCATTAGACGAAGAAAAATGATCAGCCCAACCTAAAACCTGGCTGTGAAAGACAGGTTTTTAGGTTAAAACGGGATACTATGATGAAAATATCGCCCGGTATTCCCTGGCCCATTCTTCAACCGGAGTCATGCTGACGCCAAATTGATGACTTAGGGTAGTTATATTCTTATTAAACATGTCAGGGTAGTTAGGGGCGGACGCCGCAATGCTTTGATAATGCAGTTCGATAGCTTTCGCAGAGGTTTCGTCCATCAAGCTACTCATAATTTTACCGAATTCTTTGGGTGGCAATGCATAATATTCCAAATTAAACCCAAGTCCTTTTGAAATTTGATCCGCGAGGTCTTTACCTGTTAAGTTCTCAGCACCACTAACGCGAAATATTTTTCCCTGCATTTCACGTCTACCCAATGCGAAAGCGGTGAAAGCGGCAACATCCTTAGTGGCTATCCAGCCCACCGGCATATCGGCCGGAAGCGGGTAAGCCAACCTGGCCTCAGTTTTAACATAGTCAGTTGTATAAGGCGCTAGTAAATTTTCGAGGTAGATATTTGACTCTATGATCGTATAAGGAACACCACTTTTTTCCAGATAGCCCCTAACATCTATTTTTACATCGCTCATTGGGTTCCCGGTTTTACCGGGCGTAAAATATCCACTGGTATTCCATACAATGTGTTTAACGTTAGTAGTTTTAGCTGCATCTATTAAATTCATTGCATACAACAAGCCATCAAATGGATTTGGGAGTGAGGCCGGGATTACGAATGATACGTAGTCCATACCTTTACTCGCTTTTTCTAATGACGACAGTCTAGCCATGTCGATTGCAACAGGGATGGCACCGGATGCTTTGAGACGATCAAAATTTTTATCGGACCGTGTAGCTGCGAAAACCTCAAAATTTAGTGATTTTAAGATGCCGATGACTGGGCTTTGCTGTGAACCAGTAGCACCATATACCAAAACTTTTTTCATGCTTTTTTAATGTTATATATGGTAAATGTCACTCAATTCTTACCTTTATACAAGTACCAACTAATTAGTTAGGTACTCACTTTTTAGTTAGTTTTATTATAAATCAGCATGATAAAAAATGGAAATAATTAATATCTGCGATAACAAGTGTCCGGTACGAAGATCTTTGATCATCCTTGGAGGTAAATGGACCCTTTTGATTTTGTTCCAGATCAATGACCGCGTTGTCCGTTACGGGGAATTAAAAAAGAAAATTCCAGGCATAAGTGAAAAGATGCTGATACAGGAACTAAATAGCTTAGTGACAAACCAATTGGTGTCAAAGACAGCATACCCCGAAATCCCCCCACGCGTTGAATATAGATTGACAGAAAAGGGTTTGGCTGCCCTGCCTATTGTGGACCAGCTAGCACTATTTGGCTTACAGAACCTGGAATAAAAGGCAGGCAGCTTTTGAAGGAAGCTAGCATAGGTACCCGTCAAAAAACAAAGTGCTAAAATGATTATGCGGCTTATGGCTCACCATCTTCTTCGTTGAATTACCCATTCAGTTATTTAATTGTATATTTTACATTTATAAATTTATTTATACCTTAGTTGCTTCAATAATCTAAGTACACATTAGATTATCAACCAATTATTCCGCAATTGCGGACTTTGAACAGATATTTAATCGTCATAGTATTTGAATTTTTAATCCTTGATTGATTACCGTTTTTGGAATGGAAGATTTGGCAAAAATAACCGATGAACAGATTGTAAGCCGATTCAATGCAACGGAAGACCCTGCTGTTTTTGCTGAGATATATCGTCGTTATCACGCGCAATTGTATTCTGCCGCTTATAAACGTTGCTCTTCTACTGATGCTGCCGAAGAAATTGTTCAGGATTTGTTTATTAAACTCTGGAAGAACCGGTCGAACATTAAAATAACATCATCTTTGAGTGGTTACCTTTTTACAACCATACGAAATATGGTGTTAAACCATATCCAAAAAGAAGCAGTCCGAAAAAAAATCCAATGGTTATCCGGTTTTGAAAAAGCAGACTATGATAATTCCACGGAGGAAAGTGTCCTGGTTAAGGATTTAAATCATCATATCGACAGCAAATTAAGTACACTTCCTGATAAGTGCCGTTCCGTTTTTGAACTGAGTCGCAAACACCATAAAAGCAACAAGCAAATAGCCTCCGAGCTCGGTATTTCAGAAAAAACGGTGGAGAATCACATCACCCGTGCTATCCGGTTTTTACGGGTCAGCCTTCAATTCCTGCTGATCCCCCTGTTATACATTTTTTTCCATAAGTTACGATAGCCTTGCTATTGATTTCCCCCAAATGCCTGCCGTATAACGGACAAAAACGTCTAGAATCCCACAGAGCAATAGCCGCCTGAAAAAAATTTCTTAAACGTTTAGGGGGTAGGCCTGTCGAGAACTGTCATGAATATGTTACAGTAAAATTGAAACCTATATTCCCGATAAATGAAACCAATTTCGCCTGAATTGATAGAAAAATACCTGCGGGGAGAATGCACCCTGGAAGAAAAGGCTATCGTATTGAAGTGGTACAATTCGTTTGATGCTAAAATGGATCATTACGAAACGCTAACGGACCTGCAAAAACAGGAATTAAGTACGCGTATGTTTGACAATATCGAATCGGGCATCCATCCTAATCAAGAAATAAAAAATAATAGGGTAAAATACCTCAAACGCGTTGTTTATTTTATCGGTGCCGCCGCTGCTATTATCCTGGTCATTTATCTACCGGGCTTACTGAAACCTCAAAGATCAACACAAGCAACTGCTTCCATTCAGGATGAGGAAATTGTGATCACCAACCGTTCCCAAGCCATAGCAAAGCAAATCCTTCCAGACAACAGTATTGTATGGCTTAGTCCCGATGCGCAAATTAAATATCATAAAATATTTAAAAAGGAGTTGCGGGAAGTGACTTTAGCAGGTGAATCATTTTTCGAAGTAACTAAAGATAAAGCCCACCCTTTTGTAGTTTACAGCAGGAACATTACAACGCGGGTGTGGGGCACGAGTTTCAGGATACGCGACTTTAAAAATTCATCTCATGCGGAAGTTGCGGTGGTGACTGGGAAGGTTTCTGTTACCATTGCTCCGGATAATCAGCGCAAGGGCTTATTTAAATCAAATGCCGGATTAAGAGACAATGTTATGCTGTTACCGAGCCAAAATGTAGTTTATGAAAAAGCACAGAATAGCCTGCAGATCGGCAAAGTCAATGCGGCATCGTCCATCAGTATTTGGCAGAAAGCCAGCCTATCTTTTGACAATGTTCCGTTAAAAGATGTGATCTCGGCACTCAATAAACAATTTAACGTGGAAATTATCCTGCAGGATAAAGAGCTGGGCGACTACCTGCTGCAAGCCGATTTTAGTGATCAAAACCTGCCGGATGTTATGGAGATGTTAAAAAAACTGCTAAGGCTCACCTATGTAACAGATGGGAAAAAATTCATGTTACAAAAAGGGTATTCCAATTAACCAATTACTTAGTTAACCTAAAATCCAGCTATGAAGAAATAAAAACTCAATTTTTCCAAAAATGAAAAGAAAGAGTGGTTGTGACACTCTTTCTCTCAGATACCCCAAAAGTCACGGAATGACACCTTGAAACAAGGTGATGGGGTTTGTTTTGTCTCATTTTTTAACCAAATAAAACAATCTAATGTATGAATTTTAATTTACAATCCATCGACTGGTGTAAAATCATGAAAATAACATTTAGCCAGCTATTAATAGCCCTTGTGTGCACCGGAATGTCTATGGCAAGCTCCAGTCGCGCACAAAGTGTCCTAACCCGAAAGGTCGACCTTAGTACGAGTAACGCCGATCTGAATAGCACACTCAAAAAACTTGAAAAAAACGCGGGGGTAAAGTTTATCTATTTCCGCAATATAGCGGAAACGCCAAAGAACATTACGATTAACGCTCACGGGAAAACGCTTAACGAAGTGCTAAACGAACTGTTGAAACCATACCGTATTCAATACGATGTAGTGAATGACCGCATTGTTTTAAGTAAATTACAAAGCGATCCTACGCGCATAGTCAAAAGCGATGAACCTACCGCTGACGTACGGCAAAGTGTGGTTGTAAAGGGCAAAGTTACCGATGATACGGGACAGGGATTGCCGGGTGTCGTTGTTAAACTCAAAGGGACAAACACGGCAGCAACTACCAATGAACAGGGAATTTATAGTATAGACATTCCTGATGCCAATGGTATCCTGGTGTTCTCTTTTATTGGTTATACCGCACGTGAGATAGCGATTAATGGTCAAAGAATCATCGATGTGCAACTACAACCCGAAAATAAAAATCTGAATGAAGTAGTCGTTGTAGGTTACGGAACACAGAAAAAAGTAAATCTGACTGGTTCGGTCTCTACGATATCCTCAGCAGACCTGGATAATCGGCCGCTTACTCAAGCCTCGCAGGCGCTTTCGGGCCTGGCTACGGGTGTACAGGTGCAGCAAGGTGGAGGCCGCCCGGGCAGTGATGGCGCTAATATTACGATCCGTGGTATAGGCACTTTCAATTCAGGCCGTAACCCCCTGGTTTTAATCGATGGCATTGCCGGATCTATAGACGATGTGGCACCAGACAACATCGGGAGCATTACCGTATTAAAAGACGCCGCTTCGGCCTCCATATATGGTAATCGTGCTGCCAATGGGGTTATTTTAATAGAGACCAAGCGCGGCAAAACAGGTAAAATACAGGTGGCCTATAACAACTACTTCGGTACAGAAAAAGTAACTGCCCTGCCCAAATTTGTAGACTCCTGGACGTTTGCGCAATTAACCGGCGCAACTGCCGATATCGTTGCGAAGTATCAAAGCGGTGCTGATCCGGATAACTATCCCAACGTTTCTCATTTGAAAGACCTGGTAAACTCGGGTTCTGGTTTCCAACAGTACCACAACGCAAGTTTTTCGGGCGGCGAGGGGAAAACGGTTTATTTGTTTTCCGGAAGTTTCCGCAATGATAACGGGATAACAGCCAAAACTGATAACAAACGTTACGATATTCAAGCCAATATTGATAGTAAGCTTAAAGATAACCTGAGCCTGAAAACCAGCTTAATGGACTTTTCTCAAATTCAAAACCAACCGCAATCTAATGCGGCTGGCATTGGTGGGATTATTGGGTATGCCGTTCGCGAACCAAACACTTACGCAGGGTTAAAATCCGACGGCACCTACGGTCACCAGGACTTTTTTGCCCCAGAGGCCTGGCTGGCTAATCCGGGATTTAACAACTTTAGGGCAAAAAACTTTTACGGCAGTTCGGTTTTATCCTGGGAACCATTAAAGGGACTAACTTTAGCCGGAACAGCGGCCTACCATTATTATACCAGTGTTAATACCACCTTTGTACCTGATGTAAACCTGGACAAAACAACCTATGTAGGGCCGAATAATCTTCGTAATACTTCTGTTGATGGTCAAGAAGTTACCCTGATCGCCACTGCAACTTATAATAAATCTATCGGGCAGCATAATTTTAAATTGCTGGCCGGCTATCAACAGGAGGAACACCGGGACAACACTTTCAGTGCTTATCGCGATAAATTCCCCAACAACCTGCTCTATCAGTTGGATGCCGGTGCAACTACCAACCAACAAAACAGCGGTTCAGCTAACGAGTATGCGTTTCAATCTTATTTCGGCAGGTTAAACTACAATTTTAAAGAGAAATATCTATTAGAGGTGAATGGTCGGGTTGATGGTTCATCACGTTTTGCGCCAGATAACCGATACGGTTTTTTCCCTTCTATATCAGCGGGCTGGAGGATTTCAGAAGAGCCCTTTATTAAAAATAAAATTAATTGGATTGATGAGTTGAAGATCCGTGCATCTTATGGTTCGTTGGGTAATGCCAATATCTCCAATTACCCTTATCAATATGCGATCAGTACAAGTCCTAAATATGATTTTGGTGGCACCATTGCTCCCGGCGCCGCGGTTACAGCGGCGTCAAACGCTGATATTCAATGGGAAACCACAATTTCAAAGGACTTAGGTCTTAATTTTACTTTATTCAGAGGTAAAATTAGCGGTACCGTTGATTTGTATGAACGGACTGCCAAGGATATTCTTTACCAGGTTCCTGTATCGGGTACCCTGGGATTGAGTGCTCCAACACTCAATGCGGGTTCTATTCAAAATCGCGGGATTGAAGCCGACATCACCTATAACACTCAACTTGGGAAGCTCCGGTTAAGCGTAACGCCTAATTTCTCTTACAATACACAAAAGGTAGTAAAGATTGCGGGTGACCTTCAGGCAGTTATACCGAACTTTTTCTTAGGCCAGCCCTTAAATCCTATATACGGCTATGTGGCTGATGGACTATTCAGAGATGCGGCTGATGTGGCGAGTTATCCGACACAACCCATCGCCGGACAACCGGGCCAGATCCGCTTCAAAGATATCAGCGGGCCCAATGGCGTGCCCGATGGCAAGGTGGATGCTACCTATGATCGTACTATTATCGGTACTAAAGACCCCAAAACGTCCTATGGCCTAAACATTAACGCCGCATTTAAAGGTTTTGATTTAGCCATATTATTTCAAGGCTTAGGTGGTTACCAAGTGCAAATGGGTTCATACCAGGCTTATGCCTATTATAATGGTGGAAATATTCAACAATGGCAAGTTGACAATGCCTGGACAGTTGCAAATCCCGACCCGAATGCCCAATATCCAAAGATCACTAATTTAAGCCAAGGCAGTGCGAACGTGCAAACGAATTCCTTCTGGAACAGATCGGGTACCTTTTTAAGGTTGAAAAATGCACAGGTCGGCTACAATCTGCCTACCGGGGCTTTGCAAAAATTGCATATCAATAAGCTGCGGATTTTTGCCGGCGGCCAGAACCTGTTTAGCTGGAACCATTTTTATCAAGGGTGGGACCCCGAAAATAGCCAGGGCTCCGGAGATAACCCTAATTTTTATCCGCTTACGGCCATTTACACGATTGGTCTTAATGTGAAATTCTAAAGAACGCGTCCGCGCTATAAATCATTAATTTATCAAAAATGAAAAAGGAATTAAAATATAATATGAAAATCAAAGCTTGGTGTATACTAGGCTTGCTAAGCCTTGCCATACCCGCTTGTAAAAAAGATCTATTGGATAAACAACCGTTATCGTCCATATCTGACGCGACATTTTGGAAAACCTCTAACGATGCAACGTTGGCTTTAAACGGTGTATATGACTCGGGCTCCGGGTTTACGGGTTATAACTTTTGGTGCGGCACCTCCATGGTTAACCTGGACCTGATGGCTGGGAATGGCTCTGAAAAAGAAGCGATACCGGATCATTTTACCGACGGTACTTTAAGCCCAGCCTATTCATATGTCGGTTCGTATTATTCTCAGGCTTACGCCCAAATTGGCAGATGTAATAATTTTTTGGATCATATTGGCCAGGTAACGATGGACGCCACGGCGAAGAATGTAATGATTGCCGAAGTCCGTACTATTCGCGCGTATGACTACTTTAACCTGGCTTTGTATTTTGGTGATGTTCCGTTGATTCAGCATTTATTAACAGTAGATCAGGCTAACAGTGTTACACGGGCACCGAAAAATGATGTCTGGACATTTTGCGAAACTGAATTAAAAGCTGCTGCCACCGTGCTGCCGGCCAGTGTTCCTGATGCCCAGCAGGGTCATATGACCGCAGCTTCCGCTTTGGCAATATTGGGCCGCTTACAAATGGCTGAAAAGAAATGGACGGAGGCCGCCGCCAGTTATAAAGCGATCATGGATTTTAATTACTATAGCATTGACCCACGGTACCGTGAACTATTTTTAAATGCAGGCGAGTTGAGTAAAGAGGTAATTATGTCCATGCAATACATCAAGGACACTTATAACCACGCGTTGCTCCAATATTTAACACCCGAAACCTGGGGTGGTTGGCACCAGTACTCGCCTTTTAATGAGTTAGCGAAGGAATTTGAATGCACCGATGGCAAAACGATTGATCAATCGCCGTTATTTGATAAGAATAATCCTTATAACAACCGCGATCCAAGGCTGGATTTTACCCTAATGATCTCAGACCGCACGGTATTGCGGGGCACAACCTACTCTGCCAAGCCAGGTACCACGAAACCTGACAGATTGGATGAGTATCCGGGTGTTTGGAGTGGTTATGCCATCTATAAGTTCATTGAAGAAGACCCCGCAGTGGGTACCACGTCAAATGACGGCAATAATTTCCCGCTAATCCGCTATGCAGAAGTATTATTGGGTTACCTGGAGTCTAAATTAGAGGCTGGCGCTCCAATCGACCAGGCTTTACTTGACGCAACTATAAACAAAGTGCGCGGCCGCGCGGCAGTGCACATGCCAGCTGTAACCACGACTGATCCAACAGCACTGCGAACGATTCTAAGAAGAGAGCGCCGTGTAGAATTTGCCTTTGAGGGTATCCGTTATTTTGATTGCCTGCGCTGGGGGATCCTGGCTTCAGAGAACAATAAACAATTCACGGGTATGAAACTGACCAATACGCCGGCTACCTACACCGCTTTTCCGGTTGATGCAGATGGCTATTATATTTTCAAGAAAAGAAATTTTGTTGTAGGGAAGAACGAACTGTGGCCAATACCACAATCGGAGCGTGATCTGAATAAAAACCTGACCCAAAATCCAGGTTACTAAATAGGTTTTGGTTTTTTTAATTGGTAGTCCCTCCCCGGGGCGGCGACAGATGGAAGTGTGGCGTTTAAAGCCACCTTCCTGATGTTGTTTTGAACTAAACAAAAATTTGTATGAAAAGAAGAAATTTAATAAAAGGATTAGCTACAGGTGCTGGCGCATTGATGTTATCCCGCGCTTCAGGCCATGGACTGTTTTCTGATTTAATTGCAGACAAGGCAAAAGGACCGTTCTTACCCACCTGGGATTCGCTGGAGCAGTATAAAGTACCCGAATGGTTTAGGGATGCTAAATTTGGCATATGGGCGCATTGGGGACCGCAATGCCAACCGGAACGTGGTGATTGGTATGCACGTGGCATGTATCAGGAAGGTAGCGATCAATATAAGTTCCATTGCCAAAAATATGGGCATCCATCAAAGTTTGGCTTTAAGGATGTGATCAACGAGTGGAAAGCCGAGAACTGGGATCCTGAAGAACTGGTTTCGCTTTATAAGAAAGCGGGCGCTCAATATTTTATGGCGTTGGCTAATCATCACGATAATTTCGACCTTTACGACAGCAAGTATCAAGAGTGGAATTCGACTCGCATCGGGCCTAAAAAAGACCTGATCGGCGGTTGGGCAAAAGCAGCCAAAAATAACGGACTACCTTTTGGAGTTAGTGTGCATGCCGCCCACGCCTGGAGCTGGTACGAAACATCGCAGCGGGCCGATCAAACCGGGCCGTACGCCGGCGTGCCTTATGATGGTAAAATGTCAAAGGCCGATGGCAGGGGTAAATGGTGGAACGGGTATGATCCGCAGGAGCTATATGCCCAAAACCACCCTTTAAGTGAAAGCAGTCAGGATAATGGCATGATCCATAAACAATGGAACTGGGGTAACGGCGTTGCTGTTCCAACCAAAGCATACTGTGAGGCGTTCTACAAACGCACCATTGACCTTATTGATAAATATGATCCAGAACTGATTTATTTCGACGATACTGCATTACCCTTGTGGCCCATAAGCGATGCCGGGTTACGTATAGCTGCCCATTTATATAATACCAGCATCAAAAAACATAAGTATTTGCGTGCTGTAATTTATGGTAAGATATTGGATGAAAAACAACGCAAATGTATGGTGTGGGATATCGAACGCGGCCAGAGCAACCAGATAGAGCCTTTGCCCTGGCAAACGGATACCTGTATTGGCGGCTGGCATTACGATCGCCGGTTATATGACAATAACAAATATAAGACGGCGAAAACGGTGATCCATACACTGGTCGATGTTGTCAGCAAAAATGGCAATCTGCTGCTAAATATACCGGTAAGGGGCGATGGAAGTATTGATGATAAAGAACGCGCTGTAGTGGAGGATATAGCCGCCTGGATGCAAATTAACAGCGAAGCTATTTATAGCACCCGCCCGTGGACGGTTTACGGCGAGGGTCCCGCAATGGAAACAATTGCGCCATTGAGTGCGCAGGGTTTTAATGAAGGTAAAGGCAAGCCGTTTACATCAGCGGATATCCGGTTCACTACCAAGGGGAAAACACTGTATGCCATTATGCTAGGCTGGCCAGCAGATAAGACGGTTATAATCAAGAAACTATCGGCCGGTGCCGGAAGGGTTGAGTCGGTTAGTTTACTTGGCCATCACGATAAACCTCACTTTGAGCAAACAACCGAAGGATTGAAAATACAGTTGCCCGATCAAGCGCCTTGTAAAGATGCGTTTGCGCTTAAAATAGAAGGCGCAATAGCATTCTGAAATGGCCTTATAGGATTTGCTCCCGACCATATCCGAGTAAACAAATTGGCCTTCCGAGTTATTTGCTAAAGCCTCTATAAACTACAAATAGATCCAGTGGCGGTGGTATGCGGGATCAAATTTTATAAATATTTAAATGAAAAATCTCTTTTTAATGCTGAGCCTATTTTTAGGCCCGGTGAGTTACGCCCAGCAAGTTTTATCTCCCGATCAAAAGATCAAAGTAGAGGTGGAAATGCAACCCGGCGGCCAGGCTTATTTTAAAGTACTATATAAAAATATCGAAGTATTGCCCGCCTCGCCATTAGGTATTTTAAGAGAAGATCAGCAGTTCGTATCCGATCTTAAATTGATTGGTGAGAGCAAGCCCACTATGGTTCATGATAAATACAAAATGCTGACAGGAAAGCGGAGGCTTTGTGAAAACCTGGGCACCGAAAAAACATTTAACTATCAGAATGCTTCAAAACAACCGATGAATATTACCTTCAGAGTGTATAATAATGGCGTTACATTCAGGTATGCTTTCCCTAACAAGTCCGACTCTACTTTAACGATCAAAGATGAAGCGACAGCCTATGCCATACCTGAAGGTACAGCAAGATGGATGCAGCCCTTTGATCAATCCTACGAAAACTTTTACCCGCTCAATACCAGCGGTACCGATGAAAAGAACAGCAGGGAATGGGGGTACCCCGCCTTGTATAAGGTGAATAACCAGCCCTTATGGGTGCTCATTTCAGAGGCGGGCATAAGTAAGCAAAATTGCGCGGCCCGGCTCAACAATAAACAAAGCACCGACCTGTATAAGGTGAGTTATGCCCCCGCGAAAAAGAGCTGGCATGGCGGCGTTGTTTCAGTCTTGCCCTGGAAATCGCAATGGCATGTACTGGTAGTGGGCGGGTTATCTGACCTGGTAGAAAGCACCCTCATCACTGATGTAAGCGAACCTGCTGCATTTAAAGACACCAAATGGATAGAGCCGGGAAGCGCTGCCTGGGTATATTGGGCCTATAATCATGGCTCAAAGGATTATAAGAAGGTAACAGAATACATTGACCTGGCTGTAAAAATGAACTGGCCGTATGTGCTTATCGACTGGGAATGGGATGTAATGGCAAACGGTGGAACCCTTACAGATGCCTTGAGCTATGCTAAAAGTAAAGGCATCAAAACTATTTTATGGTACAATTCGGGTACCGAGTGGCTTGGCGCAACTCCGGCTGAACGGTTGTTAACGCACGAGAAAAGAGAAAAAGAGTTTTCATGGCTGCGGGATATTGGTGTATCAGGTATCAAGGTCGATTTTTTTGCAGGGGATCAGCAAGGTATGATGCAGTACTATATCGATATTCTGGAAGATGCAGCAAAGTACCATTTGCTGGTTAACTTCCATGGCGCTACTGTACCTCGTGGCTGGGCCCGTACTTATCCCAATCTGATGAGTACCGAAGCTGTGTATGGCGCCGAATGGTATAATAACGCAGGCGTTTTAACCAATAAGGCGGCTGCGCATAATACCACACTTCCTTTTACCCGGAATATAGTAGGCTCTATGGATTACACGCCGGTAACGTTTTCCAATTCGCAACACCCCCATATCACTTCCTTTGCTCACGAGCTGGCTTTGGCCGTGGTATTTGAATCGGGGATACAGCATTTCGCAGACAGACCCTCTGCTTATTATGATTTGGCTGAAGAGCCCCGGGACTTTCTAAAACATTTTCCTACCGCCTGGGATGAAACGAAACTGATAAACGGCTATCCGGGCGAAGTGGTTATGATAGCCCGAAGAAAAGGCAAACTATGGTATGTTGCCGGCCTTAACGGGAAAGATACCGACCAAACACTTCAACTTAGCCTTAACTTTTTAGGCAAGTCAGACTATTCTTTCCAACTATTTAAGGACGGGGCAGACACAAAAACCATTGCAAGCGAAACCAGCAAAGTAGGAAAGGCAACTACATTACAGATCAAATGCCTGCCAAGAGGCGGCTTTGCAGGGGTGATTGGAAAGAAAGATTAACTTAAATAAAAAAGAAATATACCATGCGGACGCCATTAATTTTTAAAACATCTGGCAGCTTGATGAGGACGGTGACAATTTATTAGCCCTTCTGACGTATTAAGCCTTTTATGGATGATGCAGAGGCGAGGAGAAAGAGTAAACGAAAGAGCCTGTCTTATACTTTATAAGACAGGCTCGCTTATTACAAGTGGTACTGAACAATCAATTTTGGAGCAGTTTAACCGCCATGTTTTGCCTGGGCATACTATAGCCAAATTCAAAAAGCTAACGCTTCATCCAGATTAATTTAAACTTTAATGTTCAGCACCTTACCTGTGTAAACAACACTTTTAAAAGCCTTGCCTTCTGCAACCCCGACACCATTATTTTCTTTAACCATAATGATATTGAAAACCCGGCTTTTTAAATACCGGGGATAAGTACCTTGTCTTGCACCGATACTTAGCGTTTGGGTCTTTTCGTTCCAGCTGAATGGAATGAGGGTGTAGCTGCCTTTTTCATAATGATAACCGTCGCCCTCGTCCTCATATAAATTAAAGCTTCCATTGTCTCCTTTATATACCCGAATCTCCAGTGTGTCTAAAGGCTTTTCGCCGGTATACTGCATTTCTTTAGCCATCGGAATAATGGCCCCTGCCTTTACTAAAACCGGGATCCTGTCCTGCGGGGCAGCGGCTTTAATGGTTTGGCCACCTGCGTACCTTTTTCCTGTCCAATAGTCGTACCAGCCGGCGGTTTTGGGCAGGTACACTTCCCATTCGGTAGTATTCGCCTCAGTGACAGGGGCTATCAGTAGTTCTTTGCCAAACATATATTGGTAAGGCTGTTGAACAGCTTTCTCGTCAGCGCTAAAATCCATCACCATAGGACGCATGAGGGTGGATCCGTTTTTTGAAATATCCCATGCCGCTGAATAGATATAAAGCATCAGGCGATATCTTACATTCACCATATTGCGCATATTAGCTTCAACCTTTTCGCCATACTTCCATGGCTCGGTTTCGGTTTGATAACCATGAATACGAAATATAGGGCAAAATACCCCCCACTGAAACCAGCGGGTAAGCAAGTCGTGATACTTTTCATCGGTATACTGTCCCCGGCCAGGGCGAAAAAATCCACCAATGTCTGTGGCCCAATAAGGCATCCCTGTTAAATTATAATTAAGGCCCGCCACAATTTGTCGTTTTAATACATCCCAGTTTGAGCCAATATCTCCTGACCAATTAATGATCCCATAACGTTGTTGCCCCGGAAAGGCCGAACGGGTTAAAATAGTTACTCTTTTATCGGGATCAGCAGTTCGCTGCCCATTATAAACTGCTTTACTTACAAATAGCGGATAAGTAAGCCTGTAAAAGTCGCCCGGACCGAAATAGGTTTGCTTATCAGCTAAAGCATCGTTTTCTGGTTCTGTCGCATCCATCCACCAGGAGTCTACCCCTTTACTAAAAAGATTTGTATTTAATGCATTCCAATGGGTACGCTGTGTTTCCGGATTAAAAATATCTATCCATGGGCTATTAGCCAGGTACAAATTCTTTTCGAGATATGGTTTGGCCACATCCGATTTCTTGTCCAGATTTTCCCATACAGAAACCGAAAAATGAGCATTCAAATTGTGCAGTTCTTTTATGAACTGCTCCGGGTTTGGGTAATTGGTTTCGTCGAATTTAGGTACGCCCCAGCCATATTTCCCCCAGTACTGCCAGTCCTGCACAATAACATCCACAGGAAATTTTCTTTTTCTGAACTCTTTGATCGTTTCCACAAGGTGCGTTCCGGATGTATAACGCTCGCGACACTGCCAAAATCCGTAGGCCCATAAAGGCAACATAGGCACATTGCCAGACAGACCACGATAGTCGGCGATCACCTCGTCCGCATTCTTACCATAAAACACCACATAATCAAGCGATTTAGCGTTAGGCGAGCGGAACACGCTTTCATCCGATGCTATCTTCCAGGTTAATGCCGGTTTGTTAGAAGCTTTACATAATACCTGTACGGTATGTTCACCAGCCTCCAGATGGACGATCTTACTGACAGCGGGTGGCAGCCATAAGTTGGATTGATCTATCTTTGCTACGCCGTCAATAATAAGCAGGTGCCTGTTATCCATATTGCCAAGATCAAGCATGAACGTGTAATCGCCCGGCTTGTCTAATTTAAAATTGCCGCTATAAAGCGACTGTTGTTGGGATACCTTTTGTGTACCCGATGTTGTAGTCACTTCCACATCACGTGTCTGCACAGCGCCCGCCTCTTTTTTAGTCAGGGCGATAGAGTTGTCAGCAGGATTGAAATAGGTAAGGCCGTATTGATGCCACAAAATACCATAGCCCTTGCTGGAATAAAGAAAAGGGATTGCGATTTGGGTGTTGACCTGGATCAATTTGCGCGATACGTTCCGCAGATTATACTGACCATCCTGGAATTGCCCCAAGCCAAATAAGGACTCATCTTTAGGGGAATTGAAGCCTTGCTCTGCAACATAACAAGGCTGGTCCATAACCGTGGCAGATGTAAGCCTCCGGCTGTTTGCTTTTTCACTTAGGAAAACCTTTCCCGCGCTGTTACTGTAGCTAAGCGCACCGGTTTGCTTGTCAAAAGACACCACTACGTCTTTTGTGCTCAAATTTAGTTTAGCAGGCGTTTCGGTAACCTTAAATGCCGGTATGGCGTGTTTATTAACAAGTACGAACTCCTCTTTTTCTACCGCCAACTCTTTTTGCCATTGGATGCGGATTGCTTTATCCGTTAATGGGGTGATGTTTAATACACCTTCGGTAAGCGTTATCGAAAGCTTATCCTTTTGTAGGGTATGTTTTTTGTACCCCTGGCTAAAGGCGAGAACCGGAATAAAGGCGATCAGGATCAGTATTTTCTTCATGGTTTTGGTAGCATATTATAGCTTCATCAGCGCGTCAGTAACTACAGGGTTTGTCCGAAGTTAACCAAATTGCAGTCGCCTTCGCCTACCCGATTCAAAACTAAATTATATCTAAATAATCGTATATTTGACATTTATTAAAACTTATTTTAAGTTTACCTTCTGAAGCTTGACAAGGCCGAAGATTAATTATAAATTGGGTTTATGATGCCCTCCGAAAATTACGATAGCTATCCTGATCAGGATAGTGAACTTTGGGATAATTTCCGTAACGGAGACCAGCATGCATATACTTGCCTAATCAACAAATATTCCCGGCCATTATTCAATTATGGTTATCGCATTTGCCAGGATCGTGATTTTTTGAAAGATTGTATCCAGGAGATCTTTTTGGAGCTTTGGAACAGAAGATCAAGGATAAGCGCCACGCCATCTGTCAAGTGGTATCTTTTCAAAGCAGTCCGGCTAAGAATTTTCAGAGACCAATCGAAATGGCGTAGGAACGAGCTGTTATCGGACGATTACGACTTTATGGTGGAATTCAATATTGAGTCCAAAATAATTAATGAGGGTGATCAAGATAGTTTGACGTCACGGATTCAACTTGTTTTGAATCACCTGCCATCCCGGCAGCGGGAAATTATTTACCTTCGTTTTTATGAAAATCTTGATTTCGACAATATTTGTCAGATCATGAACATCAGTAAACAATCCGTTCACAACCTGTTGCAAAAAGCCTATAAGAATTTTCGTCTGGAATGGATATTTCTTATTGCTTTCAAGTTCTTATCCTTTCTATTGATTTTTATCGGCCTGTAAAACAGCTTTTTACATTTTATTTCTGATTTATCCCTTTTTTAGAGGGTAATTTTCCACGCCTTTGGAATATTACAGATATAAACCAACTAAACAATTTCATGGGAAACTACGAAAATTTCGATGTCGAAGATTTTTTGTGTGACGAATTTTTCATAAAATGGGTCTTAAAGCCTGAAAAAGAACTGGACTTGTTTTGGGCGGAATGGCGGTCAAAACATCCGGATCGTGAGCCGGTCATCGCACAGGCCCGAAAAATTGCACGCTCGATCGCTATCGAACCCATAGACCAGCAGCTCTCAGATGCCGAAGTGCGTTCCATTGTTGAATATGTTGAGGAGAACGGGACAGATTTTCTTGTTCAAAGAAACGATGAGGTATTCTTTCCGCCGCAAAAAGCGCCGGGGAAGAACGACCGTTTGCATTGGTTTAAAATAGCCGCAAGCATTCTGTTTTTCATCATTGCCGGAATCGCTTTGAATAAGATGGTATCCAGAAAACCGGCGACTAAATTTCCATCGACCGAAGTTGGCCATCTCATGTCATACTTCAACAGCACTGGCCAATCACGGCTGATACGCATGAGCGATGGCAGCCTCGCGGTGTTAAAACCGAATTCAAAACTTACCTATCCAGCTTCATTCTCCGGCGATAAAAGAGAAGTGTATCTTGAAGGAGAAGCTTTTTTTGAGGTGCATAAAAATCATCTCAAGCCCTTTTTTGTCTATGCCAAGAACATGGTCACCAAAGTATTAGGCACGAGCTTCACCGTACGTGCATTTACAAACGACAATGAGTTCAAGGTGGTGGTCAACACGGGTAAGGTTTTGGTATTTAACAGCAAGCAAGCGGCCAACCAGGTGTTCCATTCGGTTACTTTGGTGCCCAATCAGGAGGCCATATTCCAGCGTCCACTAGCAGAATTTAAAAAAGACTCGGTCACAGCACCATCCGTTTTGTCAAAAGAAGTCGCGGCTAAAGAATTTACATTTAGCAACGCCCCCTTAAGTACCGTGATCAATAAATTAGAGCAAGCCTATCATGTCAATATAACCTATGATGAAAAGCGATTCGGCAATGCCACACTAACCGCCTCCTTATCGAATCTTCCTTTAGATGAAAAAGTGAAATTGATCGCGAAAGCCATAAACGCGCAATGTGATTTTACAGACGGGCTCATCGTGATAAAAGAAAACAGTGCCGCTAACCAATAACATAACCTTAATTATATAACATGGAAAAATAAGAAACGCATCCTTCATAAAAAAGCCGGCAGTATAGCGTACTACCGGCCGATTTCAAGCCCAATAATGATTCGTACCCATTTTTGACACAGCTTTAGAAGTTGTGACCGGGCTTTCTTTGTCGAGTTATTAAATAATTATTAACCCAAATCAAAAGTATGAAATATAAACCTTTACTCGTAAAAATTATGAGAATTACATTTTTACAGTTAGCCATCGTTTTATCAATCGTTGGGAGCAGCCTTGCAAAAAATGGGAAAGCGCAAGCGGTGCTCAAAACAAAAATCAGCATCAACGAAACCGGGACCGAACTTGGTGCCGTTTTGAATAAGCTGGAAAAAAATTATGACATCAATTTTGTATATAGTCCCCAGCTGATCGACGTGAAGCAAAAAGTAAATGTATTTACGCAAATGCGGCCGCTGTCTGAAATTTTAGACCAAGTACTGACACCATTGAAGCTAACTTACGAAGCCTCTGGCGATGTGATCGTTATCAGGAATCTGAATAGCACCGCAAGCCAGGCCGGTCAGATAAATACAGCGCCGCAAATTATGGTCACAGGGAAAGTGGTAGATGAAAAAAAAGGGGAACCGCTGCCGGGCGTTACAATTAAGATCAAAGGGACAACCACCGCAGTTTCTACAAATAGCAACGGTGTTTTTTCCATTAGCGTGCCGAATGCTGAATCGGTACTTGTTTTTAGTTTTATTGGTTACGATAATGAAGAACGGGTGGTCGGCAATACCACGATAATCAACGTAGTTATGAAGGAAAATCAACATAACCTGTCCGAGGTATTGGTCGTTGGTTATGGTACCCAAAAGAAATCCGACATCACGGGTTCGGTGGTGCGGGCGGACCTGGACTCCTTCCGGCAATCCCCGGATGTGAACGTCCTTCAGTTATTACAGGGGGCCGTCCCCGGTTTAAATATCGGCCAGGTCACTTCGGCAGGACAGACCCCGAGTATCCAGGTTCGCGGCCAGTCTACAATATCCGGTTCAACCGGCGTATTGATCGTTTTGGATGGAATTGTTTATGCGGGCGATCTGTCGCGCCTTAACCCAAACGATATTGCCTCCATCGATATCCTTAAGGATGCAAGCAGTAAAGCGATATATGGCGCATCTGCTGCTAACGGCGTGATGCTGATCACCTCTAAAAAAGGCAAGAAAGGTGACAAACCTGTTATCAATTTCTCCAGTTCCTATGCCAGCCAGAACCCGGCGCAAGTCATGCATCCGCTTGACAGAAACGAGTTCATTCAAAAAGTAAAAGATATCCTCTGGCAACAGGCCTACCTGGCACCGGATTACCTGACACCCAACCCCGCTTTTAATGTGAGGTCTAAGCTGGACGCAACCCAGGTTGCAGGATATGATGACGGAACTGATTTCGATTGGTATGGCGCGGCTACGCGGCCCGGGTTCATTTTTGACAATCAATTGAGTGTAAGCAACGCCACAGACAAAACAAACTTTTATGTTTCGGGAGGGTATACCAAGCAGACGGGCTTTATCATCAACGACCAGTTCATTCGTAAATCCGTGCGGGTGAATCTTGAAACGAAAGTATTTAACTGGCTTAGCATCGGTACACAAACTTTCGCTACTTTGAATGATTATTCCGGGGCTTCCCCGGATCTGCGGAGCATTCAGCTTTACAGTCCGCTGAATACGCCGTTCTCTTCATCGGGGGCAATTAATCTTACTCCCAACGGATCAATAAACAATCCGTTTTTAGGTACTTACGGAAATGATCTTGATCATCGGAATACGATTTCCGGCAACTTTTACGGCATCTTGAATATACCGGGTGTTGATGGACTGAGCTACCGGGTCAACTTTGGTAACAATTACTACTGGAACCAGCGTTATACCGCCAATCAATATTCCGCGAATTTTACGGGCGCCGTAGGTAAGTCTAACGATGATACCTATGATTACAGTATTGACAATATCCTGAACTATAACCGGACATTTAACCAGGTGCACAAGATCGATCTTACCCTGGTTTATGGGGCAAGGCAACTGGAATTCCAAAGTACAAACGCAACAGGTACAGGTTACAATAATATAGCGCTGGGCTACAACAGTATTCAGCAGGGACTGATCCTGAAAAACACCTCCAATGCATACAGTGATGAGTACAATTACCAAACCGGGCGCTTGAATTACGGCTATAAAAGTAAATATCTCCTGACCGCGACGATCAGGCGCGATGGCTATTCAGGATTCGCGGCAAACAAAAAATTTGGTCTTTTCCCCTCAGTTGCGGCTGCATGGGTCGCCAGCAATGAACCATTTTTTAAACTGACATGGGTGGACGACCTAAAGTTCCGTGCCGGCTACGGTTCAAACGGAAACCTGACCAACCGCTACGCTTCTTTGGCAACCGTGTCACAGGGCGCAGCTTACGTGTTCGGAGATAATGGTGCCACGCTGTTCGGTCAACAGGTGACTTCATTATCCAACAGCGACCTGTCCTGGGAAACCACAACGGGTATCAACGTGGGCGTTGACTTCAGTTTTCTGAAGGGCCGGATCAGCGGTACCATCGACTGGTATAATACAAATACGAACGACTTATTGTTCAATGTCAAAATTCCAACCATCACCGGTTTCGGATCTATCAACACCAACGTCGGCAAGTTAAATAATACCGGCACGGAAATCAGTTTAAATACAGTCAACGTACGCCTCAAAGATTTTCAGTGGAGGAGCACGATCAATTTCGCCAGCAACAAAAATAAGATCGTCGCTTTGACAGGCTCGGGCGACCTGGTGACCAGCAACTTGTTTATCGGACAGCCCCTGGGCGCTATTTACAATTACCAGACCAATGGCATGTGGCAAATCGGAGAAACTCCGATTGCTGGATTTTATGTTGGTGGTAACAAGCTTGTTGACCAAAACGGCGATGGTAAGATCACTTCGGATGACCGCGTGATCCTGGGCCATACAGAGCCTGCTTACCGTTTAAGCGTCGGCAACACTTTTTCTTATAAACAGTTCACCCTGTTTGCTTTTGTCAATTCGGTACAAGGCGGTAAAAATGGCTATTTAGGTTATAACAACCCCTGGTCAGATCTGGGCATACAGCAGGGGGACAACGCGATCAGGAACAATTGGTTTTCCGGTACAGACTATTGGTCTCCGCGAAATCCCGGGGCCACGTATAGGGTAACAGGCAGCGTACCGGCGACAGACCCGGGCCTTTATCAGGACCGGAGTTTCATACGGCTGCAGGAAGTTTCTTTAAGCTATGATTTCAGCACCAGGCTGACCACTAAATTGGGGCTTAAAAACCTTAGGTTGTATATCAGTGGTAAAAACCTGGCAACCTGGACGAAATGGACAGGCTGGGATCCGGAATCGATACAAGGATTGGCTTACGGAGCAGCGCCCGTGATTAAAGCGTATGCATTAGGTTTAAATGTTACATTATAATTAAAAAGAGATGAGAAACATCCATAAGTTTTTGGTCTGTACGCTGATATTTTGTACAGTTTCATGTAAAAAAAGTTATTTAGATGAAGTGCCTTTAGATTTCGCCAGTACCGTCAACTCTTTCAAAACGGCGCAGGATTTCAACGCTTCGATCTATAATTTATATAGTGCCGTTCGCACGGAGTTCTATAGCTCCGATGAGCAGAGCCCGTTCGATTACATCTACGGATTGGACCTGGTATACGACGGGCAGCCAAGCGGCCCGCAACGTTTCAATGATTACGCTGTTTCAACTAATCCCAGCAATAGTTATTTAACGTCCCACTGGACCCGACTATATAAAATCATTTCGGAATCGAATACCATTTTAAGCAGGCTGCCTGCATCTTCCGTGACCGGGGCCGATTTGGTCTTCATACAGGCCAATGCCAGGTTTTTCAGAGGATTTGCCTATCGTACGCTGGCTTATTTATACGGGGGCGTGCCACTCGTGTTACAAGAAGTGACCTCCCCGAAAACGAATTATACCCGTGCTACCCAGGCCGAGGTATATGCTCAGGCCATCAGCGATCTGGCTTTTGCCTCGACTAGCCTGCCGGCTATCAATACGGTGAAGGACGGTCAGGTCTCGAATCTTGTCGCCTACCATTTTCTTGCAGAAGTTTACCTGGCCGCCAAGCAATATACCAATGCAATCACAGCCGCGACGGCGGTAATCAGCAATCCAAATATGGCCCTGATGAACTCGCGTTTTGGTTCGCAAAGCACCGATCCCGGTGACGTGTACTGGGATCTCTTCCGGCCAAAAAACCAAAACCGGAGTGCCGGAAATCGAGAGGCCTTATGGGTCATCCAGTTTGAGAATGATGTTCCCGGGGGATCTTCCTCGGCTACCGCTATCGCCGGTTCTTACCAGTTAGAACGCCAATGTGCACCGCTGACGCGGGATGTGACTCTGGCAGGCGGAAAAAAGCCTTTTCTATGGCCAGTATCCGACTATACTGGGGGGCGCGGTATCGGATGGGCAATTTCCACGAAGTATTTTACGAACACCATCTGGCAGAGCGATTTTAACAATGATATGCGCAATTCAAAATACAATTTTGTGCGGCAGTTCACTTATAATGATCCCAATCAGCCGGCATTTTTTGGTCAGACCATTTCGACGGAAAACCCTCCCGCAGGTGTGACTGTACCGAGCCGGGTCTTTTACGCCTATCAATCCAAATGCACAACACCCGGTCGTCATCCGTCAGCCTTGTACCTAAATGTTACCACAGGCCTCTTGAGCTCCGCGGCCGGCGGAACCTATGCCGATCAGTATATGTGCAGGTTAGCCGAAACCTACCTGATCCGTGCGGAGGCATATTTAGGTGCAAATGACCCTGGGAATGCCGCAGCTGATATTAATATCGTGCGCGCCAGGGCAAACGCTTCATCGGTTTTGCCGGCTAATGTGGATATCAATTATATCCTTGATGAGCGGATGCGGGAATTGGGTATCGAAGAAAAGAGGAGGCTCACGCTTGCCCGTTTGGGTTTGGTTTACGATCGTACCGTTAACGTGGCCCATAACCCGGTCGCAGCGAATGTTAAACCTACCAGCAATTTGTGGCCTATCCCGCAAAGCGAGATCGAAAGCAATAAGGACGCTGTTTTGACGCAAAACCCTGGTTATTAAATATGAACTTTAAGATAACTTTAGCCTGCCTATCCATGCATTTCTGCCTGTCCGCATTTTGCGGGCGGGCATTTGCTCAGTCAGTTACGGCCCCCTTACCCTATATTTTGGATATGGTACATAATAACCCGGGGGAAGCGCCGTATGACACCAAATACAATGACCCCGTCTATATGAAAGCGCAGGGCTTTAACGGGATGGTGACTCATTGGTTTGTTAATTGTGCCATTACCTATGACAATTTTGAAAAAGACATCGTACCGCAGAACACCAAGGAAAGAAACTGGATATTAAATAAGGCGGCTGAAATTGACAAAAAACTGGCTGAGTGCAAAAAAGCCGGAATGGCTGTTTATCCTTTTACCGATTTTATTGTATTTCCACAATCGGTATGGGAAAAATATGCCGCTGAACTGACGGGTACCGGTAAAGTAGCCGGAACCGGCGGAATGGACGCACGATCAAAAAAGCCTAATATGCAAAGTAAGCGCACGCAAGATTTACTGCGCGCGCAAATTGCCGGGATTTTTGACCGGTTTCCTCAGTTGGATGGACTGACATTGCGTTTCGGTGAAACCTACCTTCAGGACGCCCCTTATCATGTGGGGGGCGGACCTATCCGGGATGGTAAGGAAGGGATGGAAGACCAAGTCACCATGATCAATATATTGCGGGATGAGGTTTGCGTAAAAAGGAATAAAAAGCTTTTCTTTCGGACTTGGGACTTTGGCTATAACTTTCACAATAACCCCGAGTATTATCTGGCAGTAACCAACAGAATTGAACCACATCCCAACCTTATATTCGTGATCAAATATCAACAGGATGATTTCCATCGAATGACCCCTTTTAACCCCACCATAGGCATCGGCAAACATTATCAATTGGTAGAAGCGCAATCACGGATGGAAGCTTATGGTAAAGGCGCTCATCCCTATTATACAGCCAAAGGTGTAATCGACGGCTGGCCGGAAACGAAATACGAGATCGCCTATGGCAGGCATGAATTTACCGGGAAGCTGAACGATCCGGCTAATCCACGCGGCATAAAAGATATATTGAACAAAGGTCTTTTAAAAGGGGTGATGACCTGGTCAAATGGAGGCGGTTGGGATGGCCCCTATATCAAGGATGAACTATGGACCGACCTCAATACCTATGTCGTTTCCCAATGGGGGCAGCACCCGGAACTGTCCGAAGACACCTTGTTTTACAGGTTTGTAGCAAAATTGGGTTTATCGGGCTATCAAGCGGACCTGTTTAGGCAATTATGTTTACAGAGCATTGAAGGTGTAAGGAAAGGTCAATTAAACAGCTATGTGTCAAACTCAGTTTGGTGGACCAGGGACCAATATTTTACCGTAAGTGACAATCGCACGGTCATTAGAGAAGTTATCGCTGCGAATAAAGAAAGGGAGGTACTTGCTGAAAAGGCAGAAGCTTCTGCTATTTGGCGCAGCATTGAAGCGATATCGAAACAGCTCCATTTAATTAACAAAGACCGGCAGGAGGCGCTGGAAGTTTCCTGTACCTATGGCCGCATTAAATACGAACTGATCGAACAAATGTGGATCATGATGCTCCAAAATGCAAAGAATGGCGAAAAAGATACCGAAGTACTCAGATCGGCGCTCAAACGTTACGATGAATTATGGGCTGAATGGCATCATTTGAAGTCATCAAGTAAATATTGTGCGACCTTGTATACGGATCGGGCCTTTCGAAATAAAACACAAGGGAGCATAGGAGAATTGGTCGCCAAACTCAGATTGATCGTTAATAAACAGTAACTGCAGTAGAGGTAGACCAGATTTGATGGACGGCATAGATGAATAACCCGCGTCGGTATCCTTTTGCTCATCCGGAATACTTACAATTCGCAGTAATAGGCCGTTATGGTAGGCCCAATTATTTTAGCCACCACAAGAGCTTTTCCCAAGGGTATTGGACTAATCAATCGGTTAATAATTTGAAGAGAGGCCTCAAAGGGAGTTTGCATTAGTTTTTGCGTTAACATTTGAGAGGTCCGTCATGAATAGCGAGGGCGTTTTTTCCACTCAGGAGATTAATTTAAAATCGGCCCCTTAATTCCCCGGTAAGGGTGAATCGTGCGCTAATTTTGTCCTGAACAAATCATTTATCTATGGAAAATCTTGAAAATAAAAGTTTTAAGGACTTTGAGAACATCCCCGGGCTGGGACCCTATGGACGCGCCGATGCCTGGGCCGCTTATGTCCGCAACTGGCAAAGCCGGGGGCATTGGAACTACCGGCAGGAGGCTTTCAGTGGCTGCGGGCCGGTGACCGAGCTGCACATCGCCGGTAACCCCAACCAGCGCTTTGTCAGCCTAGTGTCCAATGATTACCTCGGTTTCACGCAGCATCCACACGTCAAAGCCTGCGCGATTGCCGCCATCGAACAATACGGCACTGGCGCGGGCGCTTCCCCGGCCATCGGCGGGCATTATCATTTTCATACGGACATTGAGCAAAAGATCGCCGCCTTCTTCCGGCGGGAGAGTGCTATCGTCTATACAACCGGCTATACTGCCAACAGCGCCATGCTGCAATGCCTGCTGAAAAAAGAAGATCTGGCGATTTTGGATATGGCCGTGCATGCCAGCGTGCAGGAAGGATGCTATCTGACGAATGTCAAAACCTTCCCCCATAACAACCTTGAAGCGCTGGAGCGGATCCTGAAAGTCAGCGAAGATCATTATCGTACCCGCATGGTCGTCATAGACGGGGTTTATTCGCAGGACGGCGACCTGGCGCCGCTGGACCAGATCGTGGTGCTTTGTAAACGCTACCATGCCTACCTTGTCGTCGATGACGCACACGGCATCGGCGTGATCGGCGAAACAGGACGCGGGGTGATAGAACTGTACGATCTTTTCCAGCAGGTCGATATCATCACCGGTACCTTCAGCAAGACCTTCGCGCATGTCGGCGGTTATGTGGTCGCCAGCCCGGCGCTGGTTGAGTATTTAAAATTCCATTCGCGTCAACATATTTTTTCGGCAACGCTGCCGCCTGCTGCTGCCTGCATCTCAGCTGCCATCAGCTTAATAGACGATGAACCGCAATGGATGAAAATGCTGTGGGATAATATCGCCTATTTCCGCAAGGGGCTGACCGACATAGGGCTAGACGTCGGCACTACGGCTTCCGCCATTATCCCTGTCAAAACAGGTAACCCGTTGACCACTGCTGAAGCAACAAAATTACTATTGGAGGCCGGTGTATATGCCAACCAGATCGGTTACCCGGCCGTGTCCAAAAAAGACGCGCGGGTGCGGCAAAGCCTGATGGCCACGCATACCCGGGCCGACCTCGACCAGGTACTGAATGCCTGGGAATGGATTGGCAAGCGCCTCCAATTAAACAAATCCAATGAATTTTCCTATGGTGACAAAGAAGAAGCAACATAAAATCAGGGACCCCGACGAGATGAAGCGCCGTTTGATCAGCGCCATCGGCGAGATTCTGGAGCAGACCGGGCACACCGGTTTGCGGGTCAACGCCATAGCGCGCCACCTCGGTCGTGACAAGAACCTGGTCAGGTATTATTTTGATAGCCTGGCGAACTTGAAGAAGGCTTATATCATGGAAAAAGATTACTGGCCGCCATTTTTTGAGCGTTTCCAGTTAGATAAACCGCCGGAGCGAGAGAACGTAAAGCAGCTGTTTATCGACCTGATGCGCGAAAATTACGTATTCTTTAAGGGCAACGGCGAGATGCAGAAAATCATTCTTTGGCAGATCAGCGAGGATAACCCCTTATTACGGAGTATCTCCGATGCACGTGAAATGGAAGGAGACAAATTGCTGCGACTGACTGATCCTTATTTAAAGGATACGGTTATTAATTTCCGGGCAGTTATAGCTTTGATGCTTGGTGGTATTTATTATATCGTGTTGCATGCCGGAACGAACGGCAGTAAGGTTTGCGGCCTTGATATCAAGAACGAGCACGAAAGCGACAGTCTTTGGAAGACCATTGGTCAGGTCATTGAATGGGCTTTTGAAGCAGCCGAAAAAGCTGGGGGCTTGTTATAAATAGTTGTTAACTTTTAAAAATGATTACCTTTATGGCAACAAAATTTGAAATAAGAAACAGTAAAGTATTTTAACATAAAAGCTATTTAGCATTCACGAATTTCTTGGTCTTTTGAAAAACTGGTAATTTTTATAAAAGGAGATCCAAGAGCAAGTGCAATGCCCGCCAGAGCGCGGGCGTACTTGTTCTGTGTTCTCCACGGGTATACCAGTACCTTCAAAAGGCGCAGACTTGTACCAACCCGCGCTTTTGCTTTTTTCTGTTTTATCTCTCTCCATTTTCTTACTAATTCTATATATTATGTCATTGCTATGGGGCATGGTGGGATTGACTATTGTTGCGGTTGCGGTGTTGATCCTGAATTTTTTCCTGTTTAAGAAAACACGTGCTGAACGCCAACGCCGAGATAATGAAGTTTCGACAGATAAAGAATCTGCATTCCAAAAAAACTGTGTGTCGTACAACTTATCTGTACGTGAGATTGAGGTTTTACGTCTGATTCTCGCAGGACATACTTATCGCTCTGCAGCGGATATACTCTTTATTTCTGAAAAAACGGTTGATGCGCACCTGCGCAGTATTTATGCTAAGGCCGGCGTGAAAAATAAGGTCGAATTGATTATCCGTTTTTATAGCTAATTGCTATTGGGTAACCTCCTGATTTGTCCTTTTTAGGCTTTCTCCCTATTGTTTCCCTCTCCTTACTTCCTTCACCTTTGGTTAAAATGCACAGCTCTTGAGGGCCGTTGAAAAACAAATAACGCTATGGATAAAAACTGATACCTATTCCCTGCCGGAGTAAAAGTGATCGCCAGTTAACAGGCTATGGCAGGACTAATCTGTTAAATCTGTTTTTTATGAGAACTATCCGTGATTTTTTTGAAAAGGAAATGTCGGGGCTGAACACGGAACTGCGTAAACTGCCGCAAAGTGGACAAACGCCGCTGGAGCATTTGCGCGAGGAAATGTATTTGATCCGGGCCTGCCAGCAAAGAGTACAGACGTTTTTTACGGCTTATGTGTTTAATGATGAAAGCGAGGAGATCGATTACCACAAGTTACGTTACCCGCAGCTTCGCGCGCTGCATATTTTCCGGGTGGAGGTGTATTTGATCCGCAAAGACCTGCCGCCGCTGGGCAAGGCGGGTAAAAAGGCTTACTATTTGGAGCAATTGCAATTGCTGTTCGCCTATATCCGCCGTTATGAATTTCTCTATGGCTATTATAAACTCAAAGCCGATGACCTGGATACTTTGCTGTTTACGGATAAGGGCAATCGGGAGAGTGTGCTTTTGCCGGTGCTGGCCGATGCGGAGTTAAGCTATACCACCGAGACGGGTTACCTGTTCGCCCGTTTCATGGCTTATGAAATGCTGTTCGGCTATATCGTGGGGCAACTGGAAAATAGGAAACGGCCTTTTACCTGGACAGGGGAAACGGTTAACCTGATCGAGGTACTACATGGCATCCACCTGAATGGCCAGGTCAATGAGGGCGAGGTCGGTATCGTGGAATGGTTCGCGGGTATGGGCGAGTTTTTCGGGGTGGAGCTGGGCATCCC
>Ga0209026_1000239_pt1 | contig 71740 bp, 67 predicted proteins | sample AraplaCL_Col_mCL_FD_184262 | JGI IMG/M metagenome (GOLD analysis project Ga0209026, IMG submission 184262) | Arabidopsis root microbial communities from the University of North Carolina, USA - plate scrape CL_Col_mCL (SPAdes) (version 2) | ecosystem: Host-associated > Plants > Roots >...
CTACAAACAAAAAGATCAAACATCTTTGGTGGATGTTTGATCTTTTTTATCAATAATTGTATCACCAAAACAGTCAACCTTTTTCAGGACAAGACAATTTGTTGATCGGTTCAATAGTTATCGGTATTGATTGGAAAGAAAAACTTATTTGAAACCTCGAAGAATACCGATGTTTTAATTCACGACGACTGGGCTTAATAGAATCAAAATAAAAAGCACCCGCTATATTGCCTCGGTTGGATAAACAGGGCCGTTAAGATAACGGCTGAGCCTGGCCCGCTTTAAGTGCGGTTAGTTAAGAGATGTAATTGTTAAACAATGATGTAGGAAAGGGGCCGGGTGTTGAACCGCCGGGAATATGATAATGTGTATGGTTCGGTGTAAAGTACTTTTCGTGCGCGCCGTTAGCCACGCCCCCTGTTACATTTGCCTGGCTAATGAGGTGTATTTGAGGTTCCATCCAAACTTTCTTTGCAGGCGGATTTTCTTTATGAAGGTCTTGTTCTGGCGTTTGATCCATAATGTTAGGTTGATTTTATTGGATAGCGTTTTGTCAAAAAAATTCAAGTGATTAAACCATAGGTCAACTAACCACCGCGGTTTTTACAAACAGACCCGCTGAATTAATAATTATAGCTATATTAATAGGAGAAATAAAGTAAATCAAACAAAAATCGTCGGAGCGCACCCACAAATAACTACCTAAACAACGATCAAAAAAAATTAATTGGCTGAATGATTTAAGAGACTTATACGGTGTAATGCAGAAAAAGGTTAGTGATGATTCAAAAAAATATTTACGACCCATGGATGGATGTGTTGGATCAGGAATTATTTAAATACCGAATAATACCGACGTGTGCGTTTACACTCCAAACTGGCTTAGGTGATGGTCGAGATGTTTCCAGAACATATTGTTCCACTCGGCGGCGCTTAATGTACCAAAAGAATGCGATTCCCTGCCATCAAAATGCGCCTCACCCAATTGAAGGGTTTGGTTGATATGGTCAATTAACCTCGTTTTCTCTTCTTCGAAGTTCTTATCTTCTTTTATTATGAAGGCTGGTGCGGTTGGATTATTGTTTTTGTACGGGGTTTCGGATACAACTTTGTTCTTTACCAATAGCTTTAAAACCAGTTTCATCAGGGCATTTGGTTTAGGATGTTTATCGGTATAGGCCATTTCGTAACTTACGTTGCAATGTGCCAGCATTTGGCCGACACTCATTTTACCCCAAAGTGGTTGGGTTGACGGCGTTAATTTATTGATGCGACCGATCAACTTGGCGACATCTGTGGCGTTAAATATACTTTCCATTGATTATCGGGATTTAAATCTTGCTATACTTTAAATTGAATGTGCCATTGGTTATAGACTTAGTTGCCTTGGTAGTAAAGTTGGTGCCGGTAAACTGAAATGTACCTGTAATAGTATCGCTGCTAAGTGCGGTTATGGTTACAGTACCGGTAGTGCCTAAGAAAGTGTCGGCATAAGCCGGAGTGGTGTTATAACTTAAAATCGCATTATTGATCACCACATCAAAAGTACCCACTTTCACGCTGTCGACCATCAAGTTTACGCTCGCTGTTCCGGCCAGTTGACCGATTATTTGCAACGTATTGGTACCATTATATATGGTAGCTACACTTAAATTAGATGATTTGTCGACACCATCAACTTTAAGTGTAATATAATAATCGCTGCTGACCGTTGGTATCGGATCGACAGCCGAATGCCCGGGTGTTTTTTCGCAAGAGTTAAACAACACGATGCAAAAAGCAAAAAAACCAAACAAGGCAACAGTTTTTTTCATAAACTACATATACATAAATAAATATATACAATTTATGCAAATAGTTATTTATAACCCTTGGTTAATTACGGCGGTTAAATAAGAACGAAGCGTAGTACAATAATGTCGCCAGCGAGCCCAGGGCGGCAACAACATAAGTCATAGCGGCCCACCAAAGCGCATCTTTAGCCTGCTCGTGTTCTTCGGCAGTTTTCATCACCGTGTAGTTGTTATTGAGCCAGGCCAAAGCGCGGTTACTGGCATCAAACTCAACAGGCAGCGTAATAAAGCTAAACGCGGTAACCACTGCTAAAGCCGCAACGCCGATGGCTAATACAAATGGGTTATTGGTGAATATGAGCAGGAACACGCCTATCATCAAAGTCCAGGTTGTTAGCGTAGACGCGGTATTGACTACCGGTACCATAAACGAACGGAAGCTTAACCAGGCATAGGCTTTGGCATGTTGTACGGCGTGACCGCATTCGTGCGCGGCGATAGCTGCCGCGGCAACACTGCGGCTGTAATAAACATCGGGACTAAGATTCACCGTTTTGGTTTCGGGATTATAGTGATCTGTTAGCTGACCCTCTACCGAAATAACCTGTACGTCGTAGATCATGTTATCCTTGAGCATTTTTTCGGCCACTTCCTGGCCCGAAAAGCCGGATAACAAGCCTATTTCGGAATAGGTTTTAAACTTGCTGCGGAAACGGGCCTGTACAATAAAACTTACAATAGCAACAGCGATCATTAAAAACCAGCCGGAATTGTAACCTATATATGCGGTAATGAACATTAAACTATTCATAATATTTGTTTTATAGATATATTCAAAAAGTATTCCGATTATTATAACGAACAGACATCGTACAGTCATGCCGCACAATTATTCATACTGGGAACAAACTGCATTTTTAAATGAGTCTGATGTGATTGTTATAGGCAGCGGTATTGTAGGCCTTAACGCGGCGCTGCATTTGAAAACACTGTCGCCCGAACTTAATGTGCTTGTTTTAGAGCGGGGCTTTTTACCGAGTGGGGCAAGCACCAAAAATGCTGGTTTCGCCTGTTTTGGAACCGTTTCGGAGCAAATGGAATTGCTTAAACATGCATCCGAAGATGAGGTTATTGAGCTTGTTGATTACAAATACCGGGGCTTAAAACGGCTTCGCGAAAAGCTGGGTGACAGGAATCTCGATTACCAGCAGCATGGCGGTTATGAGCTTTTTATGGATGGTGATGCGACCCGGGCAAATGAATGCATCAGTAAGATAGATTATCTGAATAATTTACTTTCACGGGTTATTGGGCGAACTGACATTTATGCAGTCGCCGATGAAAAAATTACAGGTTTTGGCTTTGATGGCGTTAGCCGGATGATATACAATGCCTGCGAGGGACAGATCCATACCGGTAAAATGATGCGGGTGCTATTGGCAAAAGCTCAAAACGAAGGGGTATTGGTTTTGAATAATTGCGTAGTGAAAGGCATTGTGCAACAAAACCAATCGGTTGATATAGTAACTGAGCAAGGCGTTTTTAAAACACAGAAAGTGATCATTGCTACCAACGCTTTCGCAAGACAGTTATTCCCTGAACTTAATGTAAAACCCGGCCGTGGGCAGGTGTTGGTAACCAAACCTATTGAAGGGTTGAAACTGAAAGGTACCTATCATTTTGATGAAGGGTATTATTACTTCCGCAATATTGACGGACGGGTGCTTTTTGGCGGTGGGCGCAATCTTGATTTTGCTGCAGAAGAAACGACCGAGTTCGGCCACACGGATCGCGTAAAGCAAAAACTGTTTGACTACCTGCAACAGGTTGTTTTACCCGAACAGCCATTTGAGATTGACTATTGGTGGAGCGGCATTATGGGTTTTGGTGAGGATATCCAACCGATCATCAAACAAATTGAGCCTAATGTTTACTGCGCAGTACGCTGCAACGGCATGGGTGTAGCCATGGGTACGCTGGTTGGCGAACACGTTGCCGAGCTAGCGCTGAATAGCTAATTACTTCAATACCTGTTGCAACTTATCTATTAAAGCCTGGCCTTGCAGGTTACGCGCCAGTATGGTTCCATCTAAACCGATCAAAAAGTTATCGGGTATGCCCGATACGCCGTAAATCAGCGCCGGCACACAGCGGTCGCCCTTAAGGTCGCTTACGTTGGTCCAGGTTAGCTTATCCTGAAATATGGCGTCTATCCAATCCCTTTTGTCGGCGTCCATCGATACTCCTAAAATATCAAAGCCCTTAGCTTTATAAGTACGATAAATAGCCACGAGGTTGGGGTTTTCGGCACGGCATGGGCCACACCACGATGCCCAGAAATCAACCAAAATAACTTTACCCGAATAGTCGGATAGCTTTACATCCTTACCGTCGGGCGTGCGTTGTATAAAATCGACGAACTTATCGCCAATCTTCAGGTTTTTATTGAGCGACAGATATTCGGCTATGCTTTTGCCATAAAGGCTGTTTTTAGCCTCGGGCGAAAGGCTGTTATACAGTGGCTGTGCCTTGTCTTTGCCTAAGGATGAGGCATAAGTGTTTAAAGTTTCGGCACTTACTATAGAGTTAGGGTTGGCCTGTACGAAAGCCGCAGAAAGTGCGATCTCTTTGTTGCGTAATGCTGTAAACTGTTTGGCTATGCTGGCCTGGTTAAAGCCAAAGCTGTCCCGTTTAGCTGCCTGGTTTAAGCTGTCGGTTGATAGATTTACCGGCTTTAGAGCCGCGTCTAATTTGTCGGCGTCTTGCTGGGTTTCCGACCCTGCAATTACAGCATCTCTGAATTTGCCTTTATCGCTCTTAAAGGTCATGTCGTTATTCTCGATCCACAAAAACTTGTAATCCTCGTTGTTTTTGGTGGTGAGCATCACATTCATGGTTTTGCCGTTAACCTTGCCTTTGAGGGTGAATTTGCCGCTCGCAATGTGGGCAGAATCGATAATATTCAGTTTTTCGCCGGGAGTAGCATCTTCGAGATAGATTTTGGTGCTATCCGCAAAACCGGTTACTGTACCGGTGATGGTAAAGCCGCCGGTATTATTCTTCGGCGTGCGCAGCAGGAAAAAAGCAGCAACGACAGCGCCTGCCAGAACCACTATAATGATGAGTTTCTTCATGAAATTTAAAATAAGTTAACCAAGCGCTCTAAAGCCATGCCGCGCGAACCTTTAATTAAGATGGTCGCATTTTTTATAGGGTGGATTTTTAGACCGGCGATGGCATCTTCGGCGGTGTCGTAAAAAGTAGCGTTGATATTGCCATTACTCTTGTAAAACTCGTGGCCGATAAATATGTGCTGATCGGCCGGAGTTTGCATGGCTTTTTCAATTACCAGGCGGTGCTCAGCCGGCGATTCTTCGCCCAGCTCAAACATATCACCCAAGATCAATACCTTGTGTTTGGCTTCCAGCTTGCCTATATTCTCAATGGCCACAAACATACTGCTCGGGTTGGCATTGTAATAATCGCATATTAATGTGTTGCTTGCGGTTTGTGTAATTTGCGAGCGGTTGTTTTTTGGCTGGTAACCTTCGATGCCCTGATTGATCTCATTCGGCGAAAGCCCGAAAAAGTTACCAATGCAAATAGCAGCCAAAATATTATCGAGATTGTAAGCGCCGGTTAGCTGTGATTGAACGGTGAAATAGCTGCTATCTTTCAGCTTCCATTGCAATTTTAAAAAGGGTGCGTTTTCCAGCAGATCGCCCGAAACGGTATTGACGGCATCGTGGCCATAATAAAACACGTTAGTTAATCCTCTTTCGGCAACCATGTCTTTCAAAATCAGGCTGTCGTTATTTACAAAGGTTACGCCCAAATGGGCTTTCAGGAAATCCAATAACTCGCCCTTGCCTTTTTTAACACCTTCGGCACCGCCAAAGCCTTCCAAGTGAGCTTTTCCGACATTGGTGATCAGCCCGTGACTGGGTTGGGCAATACTGCAAAGCAGTTCAATTTCTTTTTGGTGGTTGGCCCCCATCTCTATTACAGCCATCTCAATAGTACTATCAATGGCTAAAATGGTTAAGGGTACACCGATATGGTTATTGAGATTTCCTTTGGTAGCATAGGTTTTATAGTGCTGCGATAGCACCGCGTTGATCAGCTCCTTAGTGGTTGTTTTTCCGTTCGATCCGGTTAGCCCGATAACGGGTATGGATAGCTGACAACGATGATGACGGGCAAGATTTTGTAAAGCAGTTAATACGTCATCGACCAAAATAAAGCGCTCACCGTTTTTGTAATCCGTATTATCTATTACCGCGTAAGCAGCACCGGCTTCAATAGCCTGCGCGGCAAAAGTATTGGCGTCAAACTTGTCGCCTTTTAAGGCAAAAAACAGGCTGCCGGGAGCAATGTTCCGGGTGTCGGTACTGATAACCGGATGCTGAATATATATCTGGTAAAGCTCTTCTATGCTCATTTTAATGCAATGCTGTATGCAAGTTTAAAGATTTGAACGGTAATATATGACCTCAATTGGTTAAAAAATCGCAATACTCCGTTAAAACACGGTAAAATATCAGTGATTACACTTTGCCATATGCTTAAATTTTTGATGTTCTTTGTATCAACCTATTAAAAAGAGAATGTTAAAAGCATTATAAATTGCCAATTTTAAAAAAATAGCAACAGAATAAAAGAAAGTATATAAAAAACGCAACACTTTTATTGTTTGCGTGTTATTATTTAAAAAAACCTACTTTTTGGTTAGGGAAAAAGAATCATAAATCCGTATTTTAGCAATAACAACAATAAGTTAACTTAACGCCAATAGTCATGATAAAAATTAACATTGCTACGGCAAGCGGTTTTAGCACCGAGGAGTTGAAAAAAGTAGAGGCGGCTAACTATACGCTTAACAATATATTAAACAGTGAAAAATTTAGGGAGCGGGTATTGCGGTTTACAACCGATGGCCTGTTCCGCTTTCATTACCGCCGCTCGTTTTTGGGTAAATGGATAGATAAACCCTATAGCAACCACCAGGTTTATGAGATTGTAACACAAAACTCAGGCATTACCGATACGCCGCTTAAACAGATAGACTTGCACCTGGAATTATTACCGGGCGGTGATGATGAAAATGTGGGTTACACGGATCCGGGATCGCGCAAAATATATACTTACCGCAACTGGTTCAATAATGTATCGCTCGCAGAATACGCCGGGCATTTAACTCACGAGTGGTGCCACCAATTAGGTTTTGACCATGCTGTTAAAGCCGAACCCAAACGTAACCATTCCGTACCTTATGGAATTGGATCGATTACTGAAGCGATAACTTTGAATTACTGATCTTAATTACGTTCATAATTTTGTGTTAACTTAACACCAAAGTTGAATGTAATGGACAGCCCACTTACCTTGTTTTTTTATAATTCCGGTTTGGTATCGCTTACCGGCGCAAAGCAAATAGCGGCTCATTTTCATCAAAAAATACTTTACAAGAACGATTATTTGTTAAAGGCCGGGCAGGTTAGTAACGAATACGTTTTTGTAGAAAGTGGTTTTTTGCGCTTATTTGCTTACGACGTTGATGGTAATGATGTTACCACCGGCTTTTGTAGCAGCAATCAGATCGTATTTGAAGTTTCCTCTTACTTTAACCGCACTCCGTCCAAAGAATATATCCAGGCCTTAACCGATTGCCGCGGCTGGTTTATCACCTTTGATGAGCTGAACAACCTTTTCCATACCATGCCCGAGTTCCGCGAATTCGGGCGTTCGATATTGGTGAAAGCTTTTGCCGGGTTAAAGGTCAGGATGTTATCTATGATAACCGAATCGGCCGAAGAGCGTTATGCAAACCTGCTCAAATCAAATCCCGAGATCGTACAAAACGCGCCGTTAAAAACGATAGCGTCATATCTGGGTATTACCGATACCTCGCTGAGCCGGATCAGGAAAGAAATGGCGCACAAATAGCTGCATTTCATTTCTTGCCAAATGGCAAGAATAAGAATTGGGCTATAAGCTTCCTTTGTATTGTAATTAAACACACAATCAAATGGAAATGCTACCTGTTTTATTTATCGTTACCACACTCATCGCTTTGTTTGTATTATACAAAGCAAGCGGCAATAAGGCAATCGTTTTAATAGTTTCTTTGGGATGGTTAATCGTTCAGGGATTTGTCAGTAAGGCCGGGTTTTACCTGGTAACTAATACCCAGCCGCCAAGGATCGTCTTGGCAATACTTCCACCAATGGTTTTGATCGCATTATTGTTTATAAGCCGTGCGGGCAAACGGTTTGTTGACAGCTTCGACACCCAATGGCTTACCGCGATACATACCATCCGTGTACTGGTTGAGATCGGTATACTGCGATTGTATTTACATCACCTGGTTCCGCAGATCATGACTTTTGAAGGCCGCAACTTTGATATCCTATCCGGCATCACCGCACCTTTCATGTGGTATTTTGGCTATTATAAACCAAAGTTTAATAAAGGCATTTTACTTGTCTGGAATTTTGCCTGTATGGTGTTGTTGTTCAATATAGTAACCATAGCCATGCTTTCGACACCATTTAAATTTCAGCATTTTGGATTCGAACGGCCTAATATTGCCATACTGCAGTTCCCTTATATCTGGCTGCCATGTTTTATTGTGCCGGCGGTATTGTTTTCACATTTGGTATGTGTAAGGCAGTTATTGCGACGGAGTTAAAGTCCCTCTCCTTTGGAGAGGGATATAGTTAGATGTTATTTCTTCGCCCAGCTATCTTTTAAGGTAACTGTACGGTTAAACACCAATTTATCTGTGGTCGATGTTTTATCCAAAGTAAAGTATCCTTTGCGCATAAACTGGCAAGCTTTACCGGTTTCCATGTTCGCTAATTCAGGTTCAACGAAGGCGGTAATCACTTGCAGGCTATCCGGATTTAAAAAGTCCTTAAAGTCGCCTTCCTCGCTCGATGGGTCTTCAACCTTAAACAGGCGCTCATACAAACGTACTTCGGCAGTTTTAGCATGAGCTACGCTTACCCAGTGGATAGTGCCTTTTACGTTGATACCGCTGGTATCGCTGCCCGAACGCGATTCGGGTATATAGCTGCAGTGTATTTCGGTGATGGTGCCATCGGCGTCTTTCACAAAATCATCGCATTTAATAATATAGGCGTTTTTTAATCGCACCATCAGGCCCGGGCCTAAGCGGAAGAATTTTTTAGGTGCTTCTTCCATAAAGTCGTCGCGTTCAATCCAGATCTCACGGCCGAACGGAATGTCGCGGCCGCCATCGCCACCCTCCACTTCGGGGTTATTTTCGCCAAAGTGCATTTCTTCAGCGCCTTCCGGGAAATTGGTGATGATACATTTTACCGGATCGAGCACTGCCATACGGCGCCACGCGGTTTTGTTCAGGTCTTCGCGGATGCAAAACTCAAGTAAGCTCACATCGATCATGTTTTCGCGTTTGGCTACGCCGATACGCTCGCAAAACTCGCGGATAGAACCCGGTGTATAACCACGGCGGCGCAAACCGCTGATAGTTGGCATACGCGGATCGTCCCAATCTTCAACGTGCCCTTCTTTTACCAGTTGCAGCAGCTTGCGCTTGCTCATCACGGTATAGGTCATGTTTAAACGGGCAAATTCGTATTGTTTTGATGGAAATATATTCAGCTTCTCAATAAACCAATCGTACATATCGCGGTGCGAGACAAACTCCAGCGTACATATTGAGTGGGTGATTTGTTCTATCGAATCGCTTTGGCCATGCGCGAAATCATACATCGGGTAAATGCACCATTTATCGCCTGTGCGGTGATGGTGCGCGTGCTTAATGCGGTACATCAGCGGGTCGCGCATCAGCATATTCGGCGATGCCAGGTCTACCTTTGCGCGCAGTACCTTTGCGCCATCCGGATATTTACCTTCTTTCATTTCGGTAAACAAGCGTAGGTTCTCTTCCACACTGCGGTTGCGGTATTCGTTGCCAACGCCGGGCTCGGTCGGTGTGCCTTTTTGCGCTGCAATTTCTTCGGCTGTACTGTCGTCAACATAGGCCAGTCCGGCTTCTATCAGCTTTACAGCGAAAGCATATATCTGGTCAAAATAGTCGGATGCATAAAGTTCATTGGCCCAGTTAAAGCCAAGCCATTTTACATCGTCTTTAATGCTTTCTACGTATTCGGTATCTTCGGTGACAGGGTTGGTATCATCAAACCGAAGGTTGGTGTTGCCATTATATTTAAGCGCCAGTCCAAAATTTAAGCAGATGGATTTGGCATGGCCAATATGCAGGTAACCGTTAGGCTCTGGCGGGAAACGGGTAAGCACCCGGCCGTCATTTTTTCCTTCGCGGATATCTTCTTCGACTATTTCTTCTAAAAAATTTAACGATCGTTCTTCGCTCATAGTAAGGCAAAGTTAATTAATGTGGTAATTTAACAAAGGACATGGGTAAATATGGGTATTTTAATAATGTTTTCAGGTTAACAAACCTGCACACCCATTAAACTTGTGCGCGATATCAGCTGGCCCTGGCAGGCCTGGTCAAGCGATGCTTTTACACCGTTGATAGCTACATCCATATAAACTACAAGTCTGTTCATACACAAATATAATAAAAAAATATGCAATTAAATAAAATGCGTTATCACCGGCAAGCGATGTAACAATTCATTTTTCTTGCTACTTTTACAAAAACCGACCATCATTATTTTTATGAATAATACCGAGTTTAATCGCCCCATACGTGTACTGGTTGCCAAAGTTGGTCTGGACGGGCACGACCGTGGCGCAAAAATTATTGCCACCACCTTGCGCGATGCAGGGATGGAAGTAATTTATACCGGCCTGCGCCAAACGCCCGAAATGGTAGTAAATACAGCTTTACAGGAGGATGTGGACGCGATCGGTATCTCTATTCTATCGGGTGCGCATATGACGGTTTTCCCGAAGATCATTAACCTGATGAAAGAAAAAGGAATGGATGATGTGCTAGTTACCGGCGGCGGCATTATTCCCGATAAGGATGTAGTAGAGTTAAATAGGCTTGGCGCCGGTAAGCTTTTCCCTCCAGGAACCAATACCGAAGAAATTGTAAGTTATATTACCAACTGGGTAAAACAGAACAGGAATTTTTAACCAAAAAAAACGGGTGTCATGGTGAGCCTGTCGAACCATAGCGCGTGGGGCCAGCCCACTATCCTTCGACAAGCTCAGGATGACACACCACTATAAGCATCACCATGAACTACGAAAACCTTCTGACCGAAACCAAAGAGCGCATTTGCTATATCACCATTAATCGCGAAAGCAAACTCAATGCACTAAACAAAGTGACTTTGGCCGAACTACATACCGCGGTTTCAGCAGCTTTTGCCGATGCCCATGTTGGCGGTATCATCATAACCGGCGCGGGTAGCAAAGCTTTTGTGGCTGGCGCCGACATCTCCGAATTTGCGGCATTTGATGTAGAGCAAGGAAAAGCCCTGGCGCGCGATGGGCAAAGTAAAGTGTTTGATCTGATAGAAAATGGCCCAAAGCCGGTTATCGCAGCTATCAACGGCTTTGCTTTGGGTGGTGGTTTGGAACTGGCTATGGCTTGCCATATGCGCGTAGCTTCAGATAATGCCCGTGTCGGCCAACCTGAGGTTACCCTGGGGTTGATCCCGGGCTATGGCGGTACACAACGCTTAACCCAACTGGCGGGTAAAGGCAAGGCCATGGAACTCATCCTAACAGCTGATATGTTGAATGCTGCAGATGCTTTACAGTTAGGTTTGGTAAACCATGTAGTTGCCCCCGATCAGTTGATATCAAAAGCCAAAGAGGTAATGAATAAGATACTACAGCGTGCGCCCTTGGCTGTGGCTGCGGCCATCACCGCCATTAATGCTTCACTCAAGCACGGTGTTGACGGTTATCAAACCGAGATAGTCGAATTCGGCAAATGCTTCGGTACAGAAGACCTCAAAGAAGGTGTAGACGCTTTTATGAACAAGCGTCAGCCCCAGTTCAAAGGACGATAGGATGACAAAAACCTTGTTTTAGTGACAATAGGCTGACTTTTTATCAAAAATTGTAAATTATATTCTATTGTCAATCAATCGATTGATTAATGTTTACATTCAGATGAAAAAAGATATATGTTTTGTGTTGTTACTTTGTTGCGTGATTTAAAAACACACAATAATTTAATAGTTAATAACATGAAAACTTTATTCAAAATTTCAGCAGTAGCTTTGGTAGTAACAGCCTTATCATTTGGCGCTAAAGCACAAACCACTTCTCAAAATCCATCAACTACTTCATCTGTTCGTTTAAGCGCTGGCGTTGACGCCGGTTTACCTGTAGGCGATTTTTCTGATACACATAACTGGAGCATCGGCGGATCGTTACAAGCGGACATCCCGGTTGTAAAACAATTGTTTGTTACCGTTAACGGTGGTTACAACAATATTTTTGGTAAAAAAATCAATAATACATCATTAAGCTATACCGATGTACAATTGATCCCTGTAAAAGCAGGTCTTAAATATTTCCCTGTACAAAACGTGTATATTCAAGGTGAAGCCGGTGCATCGTTCCTGGTTAACAAAAATGATTTGGTAGCTAATAACTCAACCGCGTTTGTATATGCTCCACAAGTAGGTGTAGTATTCCCTGTAGGTGGTAAAAGCTTTATTGATGCCGGTGTACGTTTCGAAAACACCCAATCATTCTACACCAATGGTAACTCGTTCAGCACATTGGGTTTAAGAGTAGCTTACGCTTTCGGTTTATAATTTAAACTGACTTTATTAGAATTGAAAAAGAGGCTCCGGCCTCTTTTTTTATGAACTTTTTTTGGTGAAAAGCGTAATACAGCCAACGGACACGCCATAAATAACAACATTAAATTGTAGAAAATATTTCCCATTTAATAAATTGTCCGTAACTTCATACAACAATTATATTCTCATGAAAAATATTCTCATCATTGATGACGAAGTTAACGTAGCCACACTCCTGTCGAAATTTTTAACCCGAAACGGATTTAATGTTACCACGGCATCAACTGGTTCTATTGCATTTGAATATCTAAAAAATAATACTTACAACCTAGTGCTTTGTGATTTCAGGTTAGAAGATACAGACGGCAGGGAAATACTTAAAAAAATAAGGAGCGACTATCCGCAAACAGGTGTAATTATTATAACCGGCTATTCCGATATCAAGATGGCGGTCGAGCTCATCAAAATGGGTGCTTATGATTACATTACCAAGCCGCTGTACCCCGATGAAATATTAACTACCATTAATAAAGCTATTGACACCCAAATGGCTTTAATGGAGAACCCTGTAGCGGCAGCAGATGAGGCCGAAGTAAGGGAACCGAAAAAACAAATTGCTTCGCACGATTTTGTGGTGGGTACCAGCCGGGCATCAAAAGAGCTGGTCCACCAGATAGAGCTGGTAGCGCCCACAACCTATAGCGTAATTATTATCGGCGAAAGCGGAACCGGAAAAGAATCGGTAGCTAAGAGTATACACCTCAACAGTCCGCGCCGTGATAAGCCATTTATAGCAATGGATTGCGGATCGTTGACAAAAGAGCTTGCCGGCAGTGAGTTTTTTGGACACGAAAAGGGCTCGTTTACAGGTGCGCTGGGAACTAAAATAGGCCATTTTGAACTGGCCAATGGCGGCACTTTGTTTCTGGATGAAATATCAAACCTATCGTACGATATACAGGCGGCACTACTACGCACCGTGCAGGAGCGTAAGGTCAGGCGTATAGGCGGTACCAAAGAGATAGACCTGGATGTGCGCATTATTGTGGCTACCAACGAAAACCTGCAGGAAGCGATCCGTAACGGCAAATTCAGGGAAGATCTATACCACCGCTTTAATGAATTTGGCATTAATTTACCACCGTTGCGCGAACGTGGCAAAGATATTTTATTATTGGCCGATCACTTTTTGGAAGAAGCCAACGAAGAGCTTGGGCGTAATGTAACCAGTTTTTCGCCCGAGGTGATAGAGAGTTTGTTAAGTTACAGATGGCCCGGAAATATCCGCGAACTAAAAAATGTAATACGCCGTGCAACGCTGTTGACCGAGGGTGCCGAAGTACAAATTAAAGCCTTGCCTTTAGAAATATCGAGCTATAATAAAGCTCCGGTTTATGAGTCGGCCACTACCCAGGCGCCTGTAAACACCGCGCCGCGTAACGATTTAAAAAACGCGGCCATGGAAGCGGAGTACGAAACTATTTTACGGGTTTTGCGCGAGGTTAATTTTAATAAAACCAAAGCAGCAGAAATTTTAAACATCGACCGTAAAACGTTATACAATAAAATGAAGGCTAATAACCTGGATAAATAAATAAAGGAGGTGGGTATGGAAGATATGGGAGAAAATGATAGCCTGAGCACCTTAAAACATGATATTAAAAACCAACTCTCGAATATCGTACTGGCGCTTAGCCAACTGGAGTACGAGCTGCCGGAGCCAACCACAGACCAGCAATACTATCTGGAAACGATAAACGACAGTTGTAAAAAAATCAATAAACTGCTTAACGAAATATAACCCGCTGTTTGTTTTAATTTAACGTTACCGCAAACATTTATGCTGATTATTGTTATATGATACAATACATCAATCATGTCCCTATTCAACTATAAACAGCGTAATAATATCATACTGGTCGGCATCATTGTACTGGGCTGCTTTTTGATTTATGCTTTGCAAGGGCTGTTTAGTTCAATACTTGGCGCTATTGTATTGTATACCATCTTCAGGCCCTTTTACTTATACCTGGTTGATAAAAAGGGATGGAGCAAAGGCCTGGCAGCTGTATTGATCATAGTTTTATCGTTTATCGTTATCGTGATACCCTTCCTGTCGCTTAGTATCATGATCATTGATAAGGTTGGCAGCATTACCTCAAACAACTTCCCGATTCACGAGTGGTTCTCCAAAATTGATGCTTTCGCCGGTTCGCACTTAAACCAGCCCCATTTTGTCGATAGCATCACAAAAAACATAGGCACTTATGCTACAGAGCTTTTTCCATCGCTTTTAGGTAGCGCGGCCAATATTTTTTTAACGTTATTAATACTCTATTTTTTGCTCTACTATATGTTTACACAGATGCTGGAGTTTGAAGCCACGTTGATTAAATACGCCCCGTTTCGAGAGCAGCATGCTTTGAAATTTGCTAAAGAACTGCAAAATGCCACGTATTCCAACGTTTTGGGGCAAGGCATCATTTCGCTTTCGCAAGGTATTTTATTTACTATCGGCTTAATGATAGTTGGGGTTCCCGACCCGGTATTCTGGGGTGTGATCGGCACATTTATTTCATTTTTGCCAATCGTCGGTGTTCCGTTTTTAGCCATCGTATTTAGCGTTATCCTGCTGTTGAACGGTAAAACCTGGCAGGGTATATTTTTGGCAGCATATGGTTTCGCTTTTATTAGTTATATGGATAACTTTTTGCGGTTGGTGATCAATAAAAGGCTGGCCAATACACATCCGTTAATTACAGTAATAGGTGTTATTATGGGTATACCATTATTTGGTATATTGGGCTTGGTTTTTGGCCCGGTGCTGCTATCGTTCTTTTTGCTGTTGGTTGAAATTTACGAAACTAACCGCATGGCGGCCGACAGGCTCGAAAGGATACGCACCAACACCGAACTTGATGAATAGTATTTTAAACAAAGCGGCTGCAAAGCTGTTTATTGAGTAAGTAATTTGTTATTTTGGCGTTATTATTAAAACTAAACTTTAATCATTAAAATCAATACCATGAGCGATAACACAAAAGTAGTGGTTGCATTGCTTGCCGGCCTGGCAGCAGGCGCGGCATTAGGCATTTTGTTTGCACCCGACGCCGGAACCGAGACCCGCGATAAACTATCAGAATCATTAAAAAACCTGGGCGATTCGATAAAAGAAACTGCAGCTGCAGAAATTGACAACCTGACCAGCATGAAAGATAAAGTGGTTAATAACTTTAAATCGAAAATTAAAGGCACTCACGAAGAGTACCAGGACGATGCAGAGCACGCATAAATAAATAACGCCCGGTTAAACCGGGCGTTATTTTAACACAATAATTATGGAAGACACAAAAGAAGCAAAGCCCGGGTTAACCGATCAGCTTAAACAATATATCGAAACACGTATTAAACTTGCCCGTTACCAGGCCATTGAAAAGGGAACATCCTTTTTTGCTAACCTGATAACCGAAGTTTTTGTACTGCTATGTATTGTAATTACGCTCTTTTTTGCCACCATAACTTTAGCCTTGTTTTTAGGCAGTGTTTTAGGCTCATATTGGGAAGGCTTTGGCATAGTAACCTTATTGTATTTGTTAACCGCGGTTATTGTATCAAAAACTAAAGACAAATACATCGAACCGCGTATAATAAACTTTTTGGTACGCAAATTATTAAAACCCAAATCAACACCCGAGCCATGAGCGAGCCAATTAACAATATCACCGATTTGCGAAATGAGATTGCCCGTTTACGTGTGGTAAAAAATGAGCAAGAGCTTGCTATTAAAGAGCATTTTAGCAGCCCGTCAGCAATAATAGGTACTGTTTACTCCGCTTTTTCGGGTGGTGATAAGGCTAAAGGCGGCTTTTTTAAAACGGACGATCTGATCAGCATGGTATCACGTTTTGTGCTGCCATTTGCATTAAATAAGACCATTTTCCGCAGTTCAAACTTTATCATTAAAGCTATTGTGGGCGTGTTATCGCAATCTGCATCGGGCTTGATCAACGAGAAGACAGTCTCCTCAGTTTGGGATAAAGTAAAGGCGCTTATCCCACAAAAGTGGACTAAGAAAAGTACGAAGCCAGTTGACTATGGCATACCGCCGCTTAGCGAAAGCTATTAATTGCCGCTATCAGGCGTGCTGTTTTAAAAAATCCTGATAAGCTAACACAATGCCTTCTTCAAGGTTGATGGTATGTTTCCAGCCCTTGCTGTGTAACTTAGATACATCCATTAATTTACGCGGAGTTCCGTCAGGTTTTGAACTATCAAAGTCGATTTCGCCGCTATAGCCAACGATCTTTTTGATCAGTAAAGCCAGGTCTTTTATCGAGATGTCTTCGCCGGTACCTATGTTGATGAGATTGGGCTCGTCATAATTTTGCATCAGATAATAACAAGCCGCGGCCAAATCATCGGCAAATAAAAATTCGCGCTTAGGCGACCCGGTTCCCCAAATAGTTACGCTTGGCGCACCGCTTAGTTTAGCTTCGTGAAAACGGCGGATAAGCGCCGGCATTACATGCGAATTTTGCGGGTGATAATTATCGTTATAGCCATATAAATTAGTTGGCATAACCGATATATAGTTGCACCCGTACTGCGCCCGGTACGCGTCACACATTTTTATACCGGCAATTTTTGCAATGGCATATGGCTCATTGGTTTCTTCGAGCAAGCCAGTCAATAAATAATCTTCTTTTAACGGCTGCGAAGCCATTTTGGGATAAATACAGCTCGAACCTAAAAACATCAGTTTTTTAACTCCGTTTAAATAAGAGTTATGGATAACGTTGTTTTGTATTTGCAGGTTATCGTATAAAAACTCGGCCCTGTAAGTATTGTTGGCAACAATGCCGCCAACTTTAGCAGCGGCCAAAAACACATAATCAGGTTTGTGGGTTTTAAAAAAACCGGCAACCTGTACCTGATCGCGCAGGTCGAGTTCGGCCGATGTACTTGTTATAAAATTGGTAAAACCTTCTTTAATTAACTTACGGTGTATGGCCGAACCCACCATTCCACGGTGCCCGGCTATATAAATCTTCGCGTCTTTTTCCAAAATACAGGTATTTCCCCAAATATATAAACTCTTGTAATTACGGGTAACTAATAATAGTTATTTTTGCATTTTTATGAAATAACGTGGGTAAAGACAAAATAAGACGCTTCGCAGAGATTGCAGAATTTGCAAATGTATTGCAACTGGACGAAGGTAAGCCGATGGCCGGCAAGTGGAGCCAGGCTTTTTTTAAGAACAATAATCCGCTGGTGCTCGAGCTTGCTTGTGGTAAAGGCGAGTACACAGTAAACCTCGCGCAAATGTTCCCCGACAGGAACTTTATCGGTATCGACTATAAAGGCAACCGCATTTGGCGCGGGGCTAAAACCGCGATTGAAGAAGGGATTAACAATGTGGGATTTTTACGCATCCAGATAGAAAATATTACCGATTATTTTTTGCCGGGTGAGGTTGATGAGATCTGGATCACCTTCCCCGATCCGCAGCCACAATTGAGCCGCGAAAAAAAACGATTAACCTCGCCCCGCTTTTTGGCGATGTATAAGCAGATATTGAAGCCGGGAGCTATTATGCATTTAAAAACGGATAACGACGGTTTGCATGTTTACACTGCCGGCATTATCGAAGAGCACGGTTTAAAAAAGCACGTGCAAACCGAGGATCTGTATCACTCTGAACATGCGGATGAAGTGTTATCGATAAAAACTTATTACGAGCGTAAATATTTAAAGGATAACAAAAACATTAACTACCTTAAGTTTTCATTTGAATAGCTGTTTTATGGCTGAGGAATCGTTTTATGATAAGGTTTATGAAGTGGCCCGGCTGGTGCCCTATGGCCGCGTTACATCATACGGGGCAATAGCCAAATTTTTAGGCACTGCAGGCACAGCCCGTATGGTGGGTTACGCCATGCTGCATGCCGGAGCTTTGCAGCCACCAGTTCCCGCGCATCGTGTGGTGAACAGTCGCGGTATGCTCACCGGGCGTTTCCATTTCGCTACGCCGACGCTGATGCAGCAAATGCTCGAAAGCGAGGGAGTGACAGTAGAAAACGACGAAGTGAAAGATTTTAAACAACTACTCTGGGACCCGGCCAAGGAGTTAATGGACGGGTATTAATCTAATTTAATCATCAATAATGGCAGCTACAGAAAAGCCTAAAACGGGTGTGCCGCCGCAAGGGCCGGGCATAGCAACGTTACTAAAGCCGTACAAAGGGTTGATCGTTTTACTGGTTTTGCTGTCGTTGTTTAGCAACGGCATCAACCTGTGGTTGCCTAAAATAACATCCAGGGGCATTAAAGAGTACATGAGCGGCCACTTTGACCAAAGCTCAATCCTGACGGTTTTTGTTTGGAATGTAGTTTTGGTATTTATACTCACTTACCTGCAAAGCATTGTGCAGACGTATGCATCCGAGCGTGTTGCCCGCGATTTGCGCACCAGGCTATCCACTCAGATCTCAAAACAGAGCCACGCTTATATCGAAAAGGTAAATCCCTCAAAACTGCTAACTAACCTAACATCCGATGTTGATTCCATTAAGCTGTTCGTTTCGCAGGCTGTGGTATCTATTGCATCGTCTATCTTCATTATTGTAGGTGCAAGCATTTTAATGTTTAGCATTAACTGGAAACTGGCATTAGCTGTAATTGCTATAATTCCCATTATCGGGATAACTTTTTTTATGGTACTGCGCAAAGTGCGGGCGATATTTATGCAGAGCCGGGAGGTGATCGACTGGCTCAATAAAGTGATCAACGAAAGCATTTTAGGTTCGGCGCTTATCCGGGTTATCAACTCGCAAATACCCGAGTACCAAAAATTTTTAGAGGCCAACACTAAAGCAAAAACATTGGGCTTTTCTATCCTGCGGTTGTTTGCGGGGTTAATACCGTTCATTATTTTTACCTCCAACATGGCATTGCTCACTATATTATCAGTGGGTGGGCGCTTTGTTATCAACGGCACTATGCAACTTGGAGATTTCGCCGCTTTTAACAGTTACCTGTCCATGCTCATCTTCCCCATCATTGTTATCGGGTTTATGAGCAACGTTATCGCGCAGGCCACCTCATCATACATGCGTATCGGCGCGGTGATTAATGCTCCCGAACCTAAGGTTGAGGGTACCATAAAAGAAAACCTGAACGGCGACATCGAACTCAAAAATATATCGGTCATGTACGGGCAAAAGCCTGCGTTAAAACACGTTTCGCTTTCGGTGAAAGCAGGTGCAAAAATTGCGATCATCGGGCCAACCGCGGCGGGCAAAACACAATTGCTTTACCTGTTAACAGGTTTAATTCCGCCTAACGAAGGCGAGATACTGTTCGACGGCCGCGACATTAACGCTTACGACCCGGAAGCTTTCCACAGCCAGGTAGGTTTTGTTTTTCAGGATAGCATCATCTTTAACATGAGTATCCGCGAAAACATTGCCTTTAGCGATACGGTAACCGATCAGTCACTCGAAAAAGCAATTGAAACCGCCGAATTGAAAGAGTTTATTGATGGTTTGCCCGAAGGCCTAAACACCGTAGTTTCTGAGCGGGGATCGAGTCTCTCGGGCGGGCAAAAGCAACGCATTATGTTAGCACGTGCGCTGGCGGTTAACCCCAGGGTTTTGTTGCTCGATGATTTTACCGCCAGGGTTGATAACAATACCGAAAAAAAGATATTAGATAATGTACAGCGAAATTATCCCGGTTTAACCCTGATATCGGTAACACAAAAAATTGCCGCTGTTGAGCATTACGACCAGATCATCGTTTTAACACAAGGTGAAATTGTGGCCAATGGCACCCACACCGAGCTGATGAAAACGAGCGCCGAGTATATTCAGATCTACAATTCGCAACAAAGCACCAGCAACTATGAATTACAATCTTAATAACCTCAGCTCTGCCGAAAAAAAGCGGTCGACCTTTGCGGCGCTTAAAAAATTGTTACAGCTGATCGACGATGAGCGCCGCACCTTACTGTTGGCGCTGCTGGTAATTTTGGTTAATGCCACCTTGCTGCTCACCGGCCCGGTTATCATAGGCCATACCATCGATACCTATATCCGCACCAAAGATTACAACGGCGTTTTGCACGAGTCGGCCATACTGTTTTGCGTTTACGCCATGGCTTTTGCAAGCGGTTTTGGGCAAACCCGTATTATGGGTGGTGTGGGCCAGCGCCTGTTGTTTAAACTGCGCAATACCATTTTTAATAAATTGCTGGAGCTGCCGGTGTCGTTTTTTAATCAAAATAAAGCCGGCGACCTGATCTCGCGTGTAAACAACGATACCGATAAAATAAACCAGTTTTTTTCGCAATCGCTAATGCAGTTTATCAGCAGCATTGCCACCATGACGGGTGCGGGTGTCTTTTTGCTGGCATTAAATATCCGCCTTGGCGCTGCAACCCTGGCACCCGCCGTTTTGATACTGTTGTTTACCAGTTTAGTATCGCCGTGGGTTAAAAAGAAAAACGCGGTTAACTTAAAAAGTGTTGGCGGCATGAGTGCGGAGATACAGGAGAGCCTCAACAACTTTAAAGTGATCATCGCTTTTAACCGCCGCGATTACTTTCGCAATAAGTTTAATGAGGCCAACATCGAAAATTACAATACCGCTATTGGCGCCGGCCTGGCCAACAATATTTTTATGCCGGTGTACAGTTTGTTCTCGAGTTTGGCGCAGCTGGTCGTGTTGGTTTACGGAATTTACTTAATATCGACAGGCTATTTCACCATCGGTTTTTTGGTGGGTTATTTAGCTTATGCGACCTATTTTTATAACCCTTTAAGGCAGTTGGCGGCATTGTGGGCAAGCTTTCAAACGGCGATGGCCGGATGGGACCGTATATCACAGATATTAGGTTTGCAAACCGACCTGCTTTTTACTGATGCGACAACGGAAGAGCCAAACGCGCCTTTGCTGGAGTTTCGCAATGTGCATTTTTCGTATTCGGACGATAAAGAGATCTTACACAACATCAGTTTAAAATTCGAAAAGGGTAAAACTTATGCTTTGGTTGGGCCGACAGGTGGTGGTAAAACAACAACAGCCTCGGTTATTGCGCGCTTGTACGATGCCACCAAAGGTACCGTTCTGCTCAACGGCCGCGACATCCGCTCGTACCCGGCAAACGAACGCACAAAAAAAATAGGCTTTATCTTACAGGAACCATTTTTGTTTACAGGCACGCTGCGCGATAATATTTTATACGGCAACGCGGAGTATCGCGATTATACCGACGAACAACTGGAAAAAGTATTGCACGATTCTAACCTGGAAAGCCTGCTACCATTATTTGAAAGCGGCTTGCAAACCAAAGTGACCCAGGGTGCGGACAGCATCAGCTTAGGACAAAAACAACTGATCGCTTTTATTCGCGCGGTATTGCGCAGCCCCGAACTGCTGATCTTAGACGAAGCTACGGCCAATATCGATACCATAACCGAAAAGCTTTTGGGCGATATCCTGAAAAAGCTACCCAAAGAAACAACCATTGTTACCATAGCGCATCGCTTGAACACGATTGAAAACGCCGACGAAATATACTTTGTAAACAGCGGCGAAGTAAACCGCGCAGGCTCGTTAAACGAAGCTGTTGAGATGCTATTGAAGGGCAAACGGAAAAGCTAATAAACATTAATTAACCCATGGGAAAACTAATAGACGAATTTGAATCCTATCGTACCAAAATGAACGACAGGATAATGGAAACCGCCAACACCAATATCAAACGCTTTTTTGCTTTAGATACCACGACTTATGCCGATGGTGCTTTGGATGTAAAGACCAAAGAAATGCTTGGCCTGGTAGCCAGTATGGTTTTGCGCTGCGATGACTGCATTAAATACCATTTAAGCAAATGCCGCGAAGCAGGTGTTAAGCACGAGGAAATGAACGAGGTGTTTATGATAGCCAACCTGGTTGGCGGTTCAATTGTTATCCCGCATTACCGCAGGGCGGTTGAGTATTGGGATGAGTTGCATGAGGCTTGAATGCTTTATTCCGCTCTATTGTTTTGTTAATCAGTTTTCTATAGCTTTATATAAAACCTGATATTATGAGCAAGCTTAGACCGGTGCGTTTCAAAAACATGTCCGTTGATATGACTGCCATGTGTGATGTTACTTTCCTTTTGCTTTGTTTCTTTGTTTTAACCGCGCGCTTTCAACAATGGGTGCCAATGAATATTACGCCTCCTGTTGCCCAAAGTAACCGTTATTGCAAGTTTAGTGATAGCGATATTGGGATTATTTACATTGCAGACGACCGTATAATGTATCAAATCGTTGGTGATAGCATCCGAAAGCAAACTTTAAAACAAATGGGCCAAATGTATAATGTTACATTTTCAACTGACGAAACAGAAGCGTTTATAAACGCCCCAATTATTGGCGCTCCCATCGCTTACCTAAAACAATATGATAAACAATACCCGAATTGGGAAAATCCTTTAAGGACGCCCGGTATTCCGTACGATAAAGATAGTAATGAGTTGTTTAATTGGATACGCGAATCGAGGAAGGCTGACGTACTGCTTAATGGCCGGGCACTATTGCTGCAAATAAAAGCAGATAAGGACGTTAGCTATGCTATCATAAAGCAGGCAATCGCTACATTGAAAAAACAAAAGGTGTACCATTTTGAGTTATTAACCAGTAAGGAAGTGCCTGAATATTTTCAATAATTCCTGCTTCGTTAGTTATTTTCACACCCTGTCATACCAACATGATAAAAAAAACATTCTGGCTTTATATAACAGTTCTCACCCCGTTATACATATTTGCTCAAAAGCCGGTACCCGTTAAACCACGCATACTCATCAGTACCGATATTGGCGGTACCGACCCCGACGATAATCAATCGATGGCTCATTTTTTGATGTACGGTGACCTGTTTCAAACAGAAGGGCTTGTTTCGTCACCGTCTTACGGCCATGGCTCCAAGCAGAACATCCTGACGATGATCGATCTGTACGAGAAAGATCTGCCTAAACTACAAAAGCATATCAAAGATTATCCTTCGCCGGATGCTTTGCGGGCAATCTGTAAGCAGGGTAAACAAGGTGCCGCGCCGTTTATTGGTTACTCCAAAGCAACTGAGGGTTCTGACTGGATCATCAAATGCGCAAAAAAGAAAAGCACGCAGCCACTTTGGATATTGGGTTGGGGCGGTTTGGAAGATGTGGCCCAGGCCCTGCACGATGATCCTTCGATTGTGCCTAACATCCGGGTGTACTGGATAGGCGGCCCTAATAAAAAGTGGAGCGCGAACAGTTATGCCTATATCGCCAAAAACTTTCCTAACCTTTGGTTTATCGAGGTCAATAGTTCGTACTATGGTTTCTTTTCGAACGACGGTGTGCCGGATAATTTAAAAAGCGGCAATTACTACGATCGTTATATCCGTGGTGCGGGATACCTGGGCGCAGATTATCAAAACTATTACAAAGGCAACGTAAAAATGGGCGACACGCCATCGTTATTATATATGATGGATGGCGACCCAAACAATCCTTACAGAGAGAGCTGGGGCGGGAGTTTTGTAAAATTTGATCATAGTCCGCGTATGGTTTATAACCGGAATACCACCATTGCAGATACGGTAACAGTTTGTTCTGTAATCGAATTTCATTTTAAAGGGCCTATAATAAACATCCCCGCCGATTCTGCCTGTATTACCATGGCCGTCAAAGCAAAAATAGGCGAACAGAAATGGCCCGGTTATTACCTGGGTAATGGCGACTATGTGCTGAGATATTGCCCAAAACAAAGCGAAACATTAACCTATAAAGTTACCTCGACCATACCGGGCTTTACCGAACAGAGCGGACGGTTCGTGGTTGATAACACCTGGCCAGGTAAGCGCCGCGCTACCGACTATAAACTGGGCAACAACTGGTATACAGATCGCCCCGACCCCGAATTATTTTTCGGCACCATTCAAGGCGCTAAAACCATCATGAAATGGCGCGATGCAGTGTTGATAGATTGGGCCAAACGCTGGGGCTGGCTGCGCGATTAGTAGTTATCCCGCAGGTTGAAATTGCTAAAATAATTAGCTTTTTAATTATTTAGTTTTTATCTTCACAACACTAAACTAATCAACCAATGACTAATGAACTAATACGCTGTAGATGGTGCGGAACAGACCCGCTTTATATGGAGTACCATGATAAAGAATGGGGAAAAGAAGTGCACGATGATAAAATATTATTTGAGTTTTTGCTCCTGGAAGGCGCGCAGGCGGGTTTAAGCTGGATCACCATTTTACGCCGTCGCGAAAATTACCGCAAGGCTTTCGCCAATTTTGATGTGGTGAAAGTGGCTCAATTTGGTGAAAAAGACGTGGAGCGATTGATGAACGATGAAGGGATCATCCGCAACAAGCTAAAAGTGCATGCCGCAATTAATAATGCTAAACTGTTTATCGGCATACAAAAGGAGTTTGGCTCGTTCGATAAGTATTTGTACAGTTTTATGCCGGGCAACAAACCTATCAAAAACCAGGTAACCGGCATGGGCGATATCCCGGCGCGCACCGAAATATCCGACGCGATCAGTAAGGATATGAAAAAGCGTGGCTTTAAGTTTTTTGGAACCACTATTTGCTACGCGCACATGCAGGCCACGGGCATGGTGAATGACCATGTGGCCAACTGCTCATTTAGATAATAGTGAGCGCCGCGTTTACAGCTGTCCAGAAAATATCCAATGCCGCGTTGGCTGCAGCCTGGGCAACGGCTAACGCCATCACTTCGGTGGCTAGCAACTGAGCCTGCAGGGTGGTTTTCATATCATCCAGGTACGATTTCAGTTGATCAGTGGTCATGCCGCCACTGATGGTTGCCATGGCCATATCCGCCAAAATATTTTTATTGGTTTGTTCAAAAGTTAACCAGATCGCCTGTGCCTGCGGCCATGCGGTAGCAACAGTGCTTTGTACAGCGCCTTCCATGCTTTGAAGTACCGCAGAAATATCAAATGCCATATTTAAATAGTTTAAGGGTTAGTGGTGTTAGTGCTGGTTTGGCTGGCCCCCAGGGTTTTTACACGTTCGGATACTTCCATGGCTTGCATTTTGGCCAGCATAAAATCGCGGTTAAGCGTTATCTGGAAATCCTGTAAAGTGCCGTTGCCGTTAGCGCCTTTATGCATTGCTTCGTATTTTATCCATTGGTTAAGTGTCAGCTTGCAAATAGTATCCTGCTGAGCGTTTTTGGCACGTGTACAATTAATGTTGTATAACGAACGCAACTGCACCTCGATAGCAGCATAAGCCGATGCAAAGTTGGTATAGGCCCTGTTGGGGTTTCCGGCTGTGGTTGTTGCCAGCATTTGGGTATAAAAGCTATCAATATTGGTAGTTGCAGTGGTTATTTGGGTGTGGATGTTGGCATCATAAGCCGAAATAAGTTGCACCTTACAGGCACTGAGCGAAAGCGTGACAATAGTCAAAAATAATAAAGCTATTCTTTGTTTTTGGATGATCAGTTTATTCATAACCGGCTTATAGGAGAGTATTTTAAATTACGATAAATGTAAAATTATATTTTCATATTATTTAAATCTGATTTCACGGATTTAAAAACGATTTCACAGATTCGATTTTGATTTTATAGATACCGTCCATTTGTTAACTTTGGATTGGTACACATCGGTGAGATCACTACTTTAATCAGTGAAATCAGCAACCAACGGTGCAATTAAATAAACATGAAAAAACTTTTTCTTTTAGACGGTATGGCCTTGATTTACCGGGCTCATTTTGCATTAAGTAAAACCCCGCGTTTTACCTCTACGGGTATCAATACCTCGGCGGTGATGGGTTTTACCAATACCCTGCTCGAGGTTTTGAAAAAAGAAAAGCCTACCCATATGGCTGTGGTTTTTGATACCGAAGCACCCACCGAGCGCCATACCGATTTTGCCGCTTACAAGGCTCACCGCCAGTCGATGCCCGAAGATCTGGCAACAGCCTTACCTTATATATTTAAAGTGGTTTTGGGCTTTAATATCCCGCTGATCACATCAGATGGTTTTGAGGCCGACGATATTATCGGCACTCTGGCAAAAAAAGCTGAAAAGGCAGGCTACCAGGTTTACTGTATGACGCCTGATAAGGATTTTGCGCAGCTGGTATCCGAAAATATATTTATTTACAAGCCCGCCCGTATGGGGAACGAGATGGAAATACTGGGCGTAAAGGAAGTATTGGAGAAATGGGAAATTGAACGCCCTGAGCAGGTAATCGATATTTTAGGTTTGTGGGGCGATGCGGTCGACGGTATTCCGGGTATCCCGGGCGTAGGCGAAAAAACAGCCAAACAATTGATCAAGCAATATGGTTCGATGGAAAATATCATCGCCAATAGCCACGAATTAAAAGGCAAGTTGCGCGAAAATGTGGAGCAGTTTGCCGAACAAGGCATCATGTCGAAAAAACTGGCGACCATTATTTTGGATGCGCCGGTTGAACTGGACGAAGCCGGGCTGGAAATGTGCGACCCGAGCCGCGACCTGTTAGAACCGCTTTTTGCCGAACTGGAGTTCAGAACACTTGGCCGCCGGGTATTTGGCGATGGCTTTAGCATTACCGAAACCAAGGCGGTAAGCATACAAACCGACCTGTTTGGCGATCCCGTTGAAGGCGGTCATACCACCATGACGGTGGATGTAACCGACATTCACGAAGAGCCGCTTCCGGCTAAACACATCGGCAATACGGAGCATACCTACCATTTGGCAGATACATTTGAGAAACGTGCCGAACTGATCAAAATACTGAGCCAGCAAAAAAGTATTTGCTTTGATACCGAAACCACCGGTACAGATGCCAACCAATGCGATCTGGTCGGTTTGTCGTTCTCAATTAAAAAAGGCGAAGCCTGGTATGTGCCAGTGCCTGTTGATTGCGATCTGATCCAACCGATAGTTGATGAATTTAAACCCATATTTGAGAATGAAGCCATCGGCAAAATTGGTCAGAACATCAAATTTGATATGCTGGTGCTGAAATACTACGGTGTTGAAATGCGTGGCGAACTGTTTGATACCATGCTGGCACATTATATTATCGACCCCGATACGCGGCATGGCATGGATGTGATGTCGGAAAATTACCTGGGCTACTCTCCTGTTTCTATCACCACGCTGATTGGCGCTAAAGGCAAAAACCAGGGCAACATGCGCGACGTGGAGATCGAAAAAATAAAGGAATACGCCGCCGAAGATGCCGACATCACCTTGCAATTAAAAGAAATATTTGAGCCCAAGCTTAAAGAAGTTAACGGTACCAAACTGGCTACCGATATTGAAAACCCTTTAATTTACGCTTTGGCGGATATTGAGTTTGAGGGTGTAAAAATAGATCACGAAACACTGAAGGAGTTTTCGAAGGAACTGGAGACCGATATCGTCAAACTGGAAAAAACAGTTTACGAAAAGGCCGGAGTGAGATTTAACATCGCATCACCAAAGCAACTGGGCGAAGTGCTGTTTGAAAAACTGTTGCTCGATCCTAAAGCAAAAAAAACCAAAACCGGCCAATACCAAACCGGTGAAGATGTGCTGATGGGCCTGGCTGCAAAAAGTGATATCGTGCGCGATATTTTGGATTTTCGCCAGATGCAAAAATTAAAATCGACTTATGTTGACGCGCTGCCACTGATGGTTAACCCGAAGACAGGTCGGATCCATACCTCGTACAACCAGGCTGTTGCTGCTACGGGCAGGTTAAGTTCAAACAATCCCAACCTGCAAAATATCCCTATCCGCACCGAGCGTGGCCGCGAAGTGCGTAAGGCGTTTATCCCGCGTAACGAAGACCACGTGATCGTATCGGCGGATTATTCGCAGATAGAGCTGCGTATTATCGCCGAGATCAGCAAAGATGCCAATATGATGGATGCGTTTGTGCAGGGCATCGATATCCACACCGCTACGGCAGCCAAGGTTTACGGCAAAACCCTGGAAGAGGTTGACAGCACCATGCGCCGCAATGCCAAGGCGGTTAACTTTGGAATTATTTACGGGCAATCGGCGTTTGGATTATCACAAAATTTAGGCATTCCCCGCAAGGAAGCTGCAGATATCATCGAACAGTATTTTGCGCAATATCCAGGCATTAAACAATATATGAGCGACACCATGAACTTTGCCCGAGAAAACGGCTTTGTGCAAACCCTGATGGGGCGCCGCCGTTATCTGCGCGATATCAACTCGGCTAATCAAACCGTACGTGGCTTTGCCGAACGAAATGCCATTAACGCGCCGATCCAGGGTTCGGCTGCGGATATGATCAAGATCGCGATGATCAATATTCACCGCGAGTTTAAAGCCCGCAAGTTTGATTCGCGGATGACGATGCAGGTGCATGATGAGTTGGTTTTTGATGTGCATAAAAACGAGATCGAACTGGTGAAGCCTATCATTATGGAAAATATGAAGAATGCCATCAAAACAGAAGTACCTATTGTGGTGGAGATAGGTACCGGTAGTAATTGGCTGGAAGCGCATTAAAGAAATAGTTATTAAAATTGTCATTTCGAATGAGAAACCTTCTGCTTGTATCGGCAGAAGATCTCTCCCTATGGTCGAGATGACAGCTTTTTAGTTGAAAGATTGTTATTTTCTAAAAATTGCATCTAAAAACATACCTGATTTTATCAATTTGGCATTTTTTGTATCGCCTCAATCACTATCAATTATTAAATAAAATTGCCATATCATATTAATGCTTATAGTGTAAGCGGGCATTTATTAAATTCAGTGTAAAAATTCGTTTAAAAAACACATTTCGTTGTTATAGGTTATTAACTTACGTTATGTTTACCTAATTTAATGCCATATTATAGCCAATGAAGATATTCCATTTGAGTGCCGAATGTTACCCGGTGGCCAAGGTTGGCGGCCTGGGCGATGTGGTAGGCGCCCTCCCTAAATATTTAAATAATGCCGGGCTCGATACCTCGGTAGTGATGCCTTATTACGACCGCAGGTTTACCCGTGAAAACCAATTTGATGTGGTTTTTGAAGCATCGTCAAAATTAGGTGACAGGCGTTATGAGTTCCAGGTATTGAAAGAAAAAACCAATATGCTGGGCTTTCCGCTCTATCTCATTCATGTGCCGGGTTTGCTCGATAGGGAAAATGTTTACAGCTATCCTGACGAAACAGAGCAATTTGTGTTTTTCCAGCTGGCGTTTTTGGATTGGCTAAACTGGTCGCAGCAAACCGCCGACGTGATCCATTGCCATGATCATCATAGCGGGCTGGTTCCCTTCCTGCTATACCATTCTGCTTTGTACCGTCGCATATCGCATATCCCAACCGTGTTAACTATACATAACGGGCAATATCACGGCGCTTTTGGCTGGGATAAATTTCACTACCTGCCCGAGATCGATAAAAATGCCGAAGGCTTGCTCGATTGGCGTGGAGGGATTAATCCATTAGCATCGGCAGTGAAATGCGCCTGGAAATATACCACGGTATCGCCAAGCTACCTGCACGAATTGACCATCCAATCTAACGGTTTGGAATACCTGTTTTACACCGAAGGGCAAAAAGGAAAAGGGATCATCAACGGTATAGATACTCAGATATGGAACCCGGAAACCGACCCTATGTTGGTTAAAAACTACAGCATAAAAACGGTCGATAAGGGTAAAAAAGAAAATAAAGATGCGCTTTGCGAAAAGTTCGGGCTTTCGCCGGATAAGCCGCTTTTTGTATTTATCGGCCGTTTGGTTGATGAAAAGGGCGCGGATCTGTTGCCGAAGATCATCAGGCAAAGCCTGGATAAGCATCAGGGCCAGTTAAGCTTTATGATACTGGGTTCGGGCGACTCTGGTTTAGAGTTGGAACTAAAACAGCTACAGGAGCAGTTTGCTGGCGAATGCAGCGTATATATCGGTTACAATGAAGAACTGGCGCACCAGGTTTATGCAGCTGGCGACTTTTTACTCATGCCATCGCGGGTGGAGCCTTGTGGGCTAAACCAGCTTTATGCCTTACGTTATGGCACCGTACCTATCGTGCGCAGCACGGGTGGATTGCGGGATACCGTAATTGACTTTGGGGATGACAACGGTTACGGTATAACCTTCACCAATATAAGCGCTGCCGAAGCCGGTGTAGCGGTCGATCGTGCGTTAACCTTATACGCTAATGTGCCACATCTAAAATTGTTACGTAAGCGGATGATGGAGCTCGATTTTTCGTGGGATAAATCGGCAAAAGAGTATATCCAACTATATGAAAGCCTTTAACTAAATATATATGATGACTTCGAAAATAATGTGCATCGTGCTGGGCGGCGGCCAGGGTAGCCGCTTGTTTCCGCTTACCGCTTCTCGATCAAAACCTGCCGTACCTATTGCGGGTAAATACCGCCTGGTTGATATTCCTATCTCCAACTGCCTCCACTCGGGCATTAACCGCATATTTGTACTCACGCAGTTTAACTCGGCATCGTTAAACAAGCACATTAAAAACACCTATCACTTTAGCAATTTTAGCAGCGCGTTTGTTGATATTTTAGCAGCCGAGCAAACACCAACCAGCGTTGCCTGGTTTCAGGGTACTGCCGACGCGGTGAGACAAAGCTTGCATCACATGAGCGTATATGAGTTTGAGTATGTGCTGATCCTTTCGGGCGATCAGCTTTACCAGATGGATTTTATTGAGATGGTTGAAAGGCACGAAAAGAACGGAGCTGATATTTCTATTGCGACCATCCCTGTAGTGGCTGCGGATGTGCCCGGCTTCGGTATTTTAAAAACCGATGAAAATAAATGGATAACCCAGTTTGTTGAAAAACCTAAAAGTGATTTTGAGTATTTGAAATCGAACGTAGGCGAGGAAATGGAAGCCCAGGGACGTGAATACCTGGCATCGATGGGTATTTATGTGTTTAACCGGAAGGTTTTATACGATTTGCTGCAGGGTAACGAGCGCACCGATTTTGGTAAAGAGATCATCCCGCAATCCATTAACGACCATAAAGTGCTAAGCTACCAGTACGAAGGTTATTGGGAGGATATCGGTACGATACCATCGTTTTTTGAAGCTAACCTGGAGCTGACAGACGAAATACCGAAGTTTAACCTGTTTGATAAGAACCACATTTACACACGTTCGCGGATGTTGCCGCCATCCAAGATATCAGGGCCAACATTGAAAAACACGATTATAGCCGATGGTTGTATCATTAATGCCAGCCACATTACCCGCTCGGTAATAGGTATACGAACCCGAATTGGCTTTGATACGGTTATCGAAAACTGCTATATTATGGGTAGCGATAACTACCAAACACTGGAGCAGATTCAACAATCGCGCGAGAACGGCACACCTATAATGGGCATTGGCGATAGGTGCTGCATTAAAAACGCCATTGTTGATAAGAATTGCTATATCGGTAATGACGTTAAGATCAACTGCGGTGATCCGTTGCCCAACGGCGATTATGATAAGTATACTGTAATGGATGGTATTGTTGTGCTTAAAAAACGCGCAGTGATACCCGACGGCACGGTGATCTAAATTTTTCTAAACAATAATATTTCTTCGTGGTTAATATTGAAACTAAAAATCACTAGCTATGAAGAAATTAGGTTTACTGATCGCTTTAGCAGCGATCTCGTTTGGAAGTATCTATGCGGCTATACCGGTTAAAACCAAAATTGCCCCAGCCGATACGGTTATCAAGAAAAAGAAGATGAAAGTTAAAACACCTACGACAAAAACGAAGGTGAAAATGAAAAAGGATACTACTAAACACGGATAATTAATGCCGGGAATAGTAAAAAGAAAGCCTCCCAATTTTTTGGGAGGCTTTTGCTTTTATAGTTCTATCGTTTCGCCGATTGCCGGCAGTTTTAGCACCAGACCTGCTTTTTCGAATTTTTCCTTGGCTTCGTGCTTGTCGATCTCAATTACCGGGAAGGTATCGTAATGCATGCCAATTACGTTTTTGCAGTTTACAAAGCCTGCGGCTTTAACCGCATCATCTACGCCCATGGTATAGTTATCGCCTATCGGCAAAATTGCCCATGCCAGGTTTTCGTCAGCTAAAAGCTTCATGTCGTAAGTAAGCGCGGTATCGCCTGCGTAGTAGATGGGTTTATCGCCGGTATAAATTACAAAGCCTGCGGGGTTGCCACCTGGAGAGCCATCGGGCATAGTGCTCGAGTGGATGGCGTTCACCATTTTAACCCGCCCGAATTCGAAATTAAAGGCGCCACCGATGTTCATGCCGTGGGCGTTTTCAACGCCGTTTTTGCCTAACCAGCCGGCAATTTCGGCAATGCAGATCACTCTTGCGCCGCTTTGTTTTTGTATGGTAAGCAAGTCGGCAACATGGTCGCCATGGCCGTGCGAAACTAAAATAAAATCGGGTTTAAGGCTGGTGATGTCGATATCCTTAGCTAAAGAGTTATGGCTGATAAAGGGATCGAACAATACTTTTATCCCATTAATTTCGAGTTGCAGGCACGATTGGCCGTAGTAAGTTAATTTCATTGGGTCAGTGTTTTTTGCTAATTAACTACAATTGGAATTAATTGTTGGATTGAAATTAAATAAATGATAAACGGGTAACAATAGGTTAACCTATTTACCAAATAACGCACCTAAACCGCCCATTCCGCTCAACATATCTTTGGTCATTGCGGCCGTTTCGCTTTGGCTGATGTTTTCGGCTTGCTCGATGGCTTGGTTAACGGCAGTTAAGATCACGTCTTCCAGCATCTCAATATCGCCCTCTTTTAATACTATCGGATCTATTTTTACTGATTGTATCTGTTTATTGCCGTTAGCGGTTACTACAACTACACCACCACCTGCCGAACCTGTTACGGTAATGGCATCTAAACGTTTTTTTACTTCGCCGGCTTTTTGCTGCGCTTCTAATAGTTTATCGAACATAAAAGTTTGGTTTTATTGTTATAAAGGTAACACCATTTTAGTAACGATGTTTATCGACGGGGCGTAAAAAAGATAATGCAGGCGCCAATTACGGCTACGATGGCGCCAATGATATCGTACCGGTCGGGTTTAAAGTTATCGACCTTCCAGGCCCATAGTAGCGCCATTAAAATAAACAGGCCACCGTAGGCCGCGTATACCCTGCCGAACCCACTGGCCTGCCATGTTGCCACTACCCCGTAAGCTACTAAGATTAGCCCACCAATAACCGCATACCACCAAGGCTTATTCTCTTTAAGGCAAAGCCAAATCAAATAGCCGCCGCCAATTTCGCAAAGGCCGGCCAATATAAATATGCCGAGAGCTTTAAACAGATTCATCGATCATCGATAGTTTCACCATTACACTGTATGCGCTTTTGTGTACTACGGGCATATCGTGTATTTTCTAAATGGTTAATGTTTAGTGGCTTTATGTTTTTTTGAGCTGGTATGTTTTACCGGGGCTTTTTTCCTCTCCTTTACTGCGGCGGGCGCTCTGGACTGCTCATCATCTTCTTCGCCATCACGGCCATAGGCCCCTGCGCGTACCACGGGCATGCCTGTCATTTTAAACAGATCATCCAGGTGCAGCAGACTACCGTTTGTCATATTATCCAGCAATACTATCACTACATCCTCCTTCATATCGCGCAAAAAGTTATGACGATAGCCATGCCACCAGCCGGTATGGTAAACCACTTTTTGATTGGGGCCCTCAAATAAATGCCAGCCGTACCCATAACCAAAATGCCCGTTTTTTAACGGAACACGATTGGTATAAGCCGAGTCCTGTGTTGATTGTTTAATGAGTCTTCCGGCACGCAGGGCGCGGTCGAACATAAAAAGGTCGCCAACGGTGCTGTAAATACCTTTGTCGCCTACGGGGCCGTCCAGGTAGTTTTGTGCTACTGAATATCGCCAGCTATTGCGGTCGTGCCCCAGCACTTTAGTAGGGATCTTATCATAACTGGCCTTTGAGTATACATTGGTATGATACATGCCGGCAGGCAAAAAAACATTTTGCATCATGTACTGTGCATATGGCATTTGCGCGGCTTTTTCTACAATAGAGCCCAGCACCATAAAATTAGAGTTGTTATAGTGATAGCCTTTATCCGGTAGGTTATACCGTGCCGGCTTGTATTGCGCCAGTAAATCCATCATCTGCTGGTTGGTAACTCCTTTTTTTTGATCGCGGTGCTCTTTACGGAAAACATCATCGATAGCATACACATAGTTAGGCAGGCCCGAGCGGTGTGTGAGCAGCATGCGGATAGTAACGCCATGGTAGGGGAAATTAGGAAAAAAGCGCTGAACCGTGTCAGAAAGCCGCAGTTTGCCACGTTCCATTAATTGCAATATGGCAGTAGCCGTGAGGGTTTTGCTGATGGAGGCCAGTTCAAACTGCGAGTTGAGGGCAAGTTTGTCCTGATTCGGATAATTGGCCCAGCCAAAAGCATTTTCGTAAACTATCTTCCCTTTTATGGCCACCAGCACGTTGCCATTAAAACCCGCATGCAGGTGCAGTTTTTGCATGTAATCATCAATACGTTTATCCGCTTTGGCAGGATCGTATTTCAATATTGAGGTATCCATTTTAGCTTGCGGCGCTGCGTTGGGAGCTTCGGTTTTGTTGGTATTATGTGAAGAACAGGCCTGTATGGAGATCAGAAAGATGGCGGGGAGGAAAACTTTTTTAGACAAAAAACTCATGCGGGTATTATATCAAAATAAACAGAGGCGAAAATTATTAATAATCAACTGTAAACTGATACAATAGTTTTAAACAATCCCACATTATGATGGGAAATCAAGAAATAAGATTGTAGCTGCCGTGCTAATGGAACGACTTTCGCCAGGACGTTATGCTGCCAAAATTAAATTTAACGCTGAAGTGGATGCCACCATAAGACTCAAATGATTTGGCCACCACCGGGTCGGCAAAGCCATCAAGGCCATATCCTAATACAAAATTGTGCTGATAGCCTATTTCGAGTATAATAGAAGGGATATCGTAAGAGTTGTATAACTTATACTGATACCCCATACGTATAGGTATGATGATGTTCTGGCTTTTATCGCTTCCGCCGATGTAGTAAGTAGAGTCGGGACTTAAGCGGGAGTGGTTGTCGGAAATATTATTGAATACCATGCCTACGCCGGATCCGAAATAAAAATCCTTAAAGGCGCTCATCCAGCCATCGCCGAGGTCTAAAAATTCGCCCATAGCCATATCGGCGTGTATATTAAACATTTGGAAATGGTTAGTATAGTTTAACTCATACGGGTCGGTTTTTTTGTATTGAATAGGAATATCGTTTAAAAGAGAGTCATATTTGGCCGAAAATGGATCGAGCGATGCCACCTTGGTACTGTAATAATGATCGAAGCCGCCGGAAAGGGTGCCAAACTGGAACTGAAAATTAATAGTGGTATATGGGCTCACATTATACCCCATGTTGAAATGAAATGCAGGGTACGATAGTTGGTTGGGTACGTTGGTATAAGCCTTGATATAATCAAGGCCGAGGCCCATGTTGTACTGATAATAATTATAACCAAGTTGTGCTTTAGCGGTAAAAGCGGCAGCTTGTATAAACAGGAGTATTATTATAACTTTTTTCAAAATGCGGGTTGTTATATATTCAACAATGTTATAAAAAACATCACCTTATTTTTTTCACTAAGTTTACCAAAAATAAAGTTTCATTTCATATTATCATGCCTTCTTTAAAAAATTCTGATTTTATATTTACAGTAGCAGAACGATTTTTACGATATGTTATTGTGGATACCCAGTCTGATCCTGCATCTTCTACCTGTCCGTCGACATTTAAACAGAAAAATCTGGGCAAAATTTTAGTTGATGAGTTGTTATCCATAGGTATACCTGATACGCATTTGGATGAATTTGGTTACGTATATGCAACTATAGAAGCAAATACAGATAAAAAAAATGTTCCTGTGGTTTGTTTTTGTTCGCACATGGATACCTCGCCCGATTGCAGCGGCTTTGATGTGAAGCCTATTATTCATAAAAGTTACCAGGGTAAGGATATCATTTTACCTGATGATAACGGCCAGGTGATCCGCATGAGCGAGCACCCCGACCTAAAAGACCAGATAGGCAATGATATTATAACCGCGAGCGGTACTACACTGCTTGGCGCGGATAATAAAGCCGGGGTTGCCGAAATTATGGATGCCTGCTATCAACTGGTTAATCATCCCGAAATAATGCATGGCAAAATAAGGATATTATTTACACCTGATGAGGAAATTGGCCGCGGCGTTGATAAGGCCGACCTGAAAAAGCTGGCTGCCGATGTGGGTTATACCATCGACGGCGAAAGCGCCGGTACGATGGAAAACGAAACGTTTAGCGCCAATGGAGCGATATTAACCATTAACGGCATAAGCGCGCACCCGGGCTTTGCTAAAGGCAAAATGCAAAGCGCCATAAAAATTGCAGGCGCTATAGCGGCGGAATTGCCTTTTGAGTTATCACCCGAAGGTACATCCGGAAAGCAGGGTTTTGTGCACCCTGTGGGTATTAGCGGACATGTCGAAGAAGCTAAAATAGAATTCATTATCCGCGATTTTGAGGATGAGAAATTAGCGCAACATGCCGATATGATCAAAGAAATAACCGAGAATGTATTAAAAAAATATCCGGGCGCTACCTATAGTTTTGAGGTAAAGCAACAATATCGTAATATGAAGCAGGTTTTAGATAAACATCCTCAAATTGTTGCTAACGGTATGGAAGCTATAAAACGCGCTGGTATGGAACCCCGTTTGCGCAGCATACGTGGCGGAACGGATGGTTCGCGGTTGTCGTTTATGGGTTTGCCCTGCCCTAACATATTTGCCGGCGAACATGCTTTTCACGGTAAGCACGAATGGGTATCGATCCAGGATATGGAAAAGGCGGTATTAACTATCCTTAATTTATGCCAGGTGTGGGAAGAACGTGCATAATTTGGAAACAAGATTTACGTTTTCATCGTATAATACGTTTTAAATGCATATTTTAGGAAGAAATTAAAGTGATGGCCGGCGTAGAGGATACAAATAAAATGATCGACTTGCTGAAGCAAAAGGAGTTGGCCTGCAGGATAGAGAAAGAAGCCTATCAACGTTGGGTTGACCTGATAACGCTGATGCGGTTTGCTATGATAGGCGGAGCCATACTACTTATTGCAACGGCGTTGTTTAATATCTTAATGCGGCCATTAGATTATTTAACCACGCAAAATACCGTGGTTGCAGTGGTTTGTTCGTTTACGGCAGTTTTGCTCGCCGGCATGCATATCGCGTTGGAAATGGATGCGATGCACCTGGAAAGCCGGCGGCTGCATCATGAATACGAGCTTTTGGAAGTAAAATGCGCCGGGGCCCAAAACTTGAAATATGAAGCTATGCGTGATGCTTATTTTGCTGCCCAGCAAAAGCAACTCCTGATAAAAAGCGAGGCCCAGACCAAACCACCTAAATGGATACGCCAGCAGGTGCAATTAATAGAACGCCGGTTTTATTGAGACTACTCCAAACAACAAAAAAACTATAACCCGTTTTTTTCCATATAAGCTTTCAGTTTATCCGCTGCTGTTTTTTGCACTTTGCTTTTAAAAATCGGAAGCCATCCCAAAAGTAACCCGGGTATGCCGAGTGCCTGGCGTGCCCATCTGTGGAAGTCAAAGTCATCTGCGTGGGTCACTATTTTACCATCGCGTAAAGTAAAGCGGGCCTTTACGCGGTTTACAACCTTATTGCCGGTTGCCGAAAAAGTGTACCAGGCGGTCCACTGCGCCGTTGCCGAATCGCCGTTTGCCGATAATATCCTGTATTCTATCCTGAAATCGTCGCTGCTACTTTTGCAGAGCATTTCCCACATGGCCTTTACCTGCCTGGAATCGAGTGTTTTAAATGCGGCATCGGTAAAAGTGGCATCGTCGGTATAGCATTGCTGCATTGCTGCGTAATCCTTATGCTGAAAAGCGGTGTAAAACTTATCGATAACCTGGTGGCTGGGGCTCATAGTTTTGGTTAAAACACAGGCAAGCTAATCAATAATTATCAATATTGGCGACTTTGCTTTTATTTGGTAAATTAACAAATGTGGATAACTTTATTTTATCGTTTAACAACTTGAGCAAATGTTTTGACAACAATTTGTTAAAATTTAGTTAACTTTTGACTTTGCACTTTCGTATAATTTAAAGTTAAAACTAAAAAACCTCACATGAAATTAAAAAGATTACTCGTTTTGCCAATTGCCCTGGGCATGCTGGCATCGTGCTCCAAGGACAGTTCGGCTCCGGTAGCAGAACAGCAAGCGTTAACCCCATTTTCGGCAACAGCCTTTACACCTCAAAACCGTATTGAAACCATCACCCAAACTTTTGATGAAGGATTTGAATCGGGTACAAAAACAGCTTATGCTGACGCGAGCGTTGCCTTATCGAGCGGAAGCTGGGATATGAACCTCGCCTTGATAGGCACCAGCACATCGGATGCGAAAGTTGGTACCAAATCGGTACGTATTGAAACTACCGGCAGTATCGCCATGAATTTTGACGTAACTACCGGTTCTTCTACAGTAACGGTTAAACACGCGTTGTATGGCAGCGACGCAAGCTCGACATGGGAACTTTTAGCTTCAACCAACGGCGGCAGCTCTTATACGCAGGTAGGTTCAACTATTACTACATCTTCAACTACGCTGGCGACGGCTACCTTTACAGTTAACATTAGCGGAACATTGCGTTTCAAAATTTTAAAGTTAACAGGCAGCGGCCGCATCAATATCGACGAATTTACAGTTAACAGTTACGATACCGGCAGCGGCGGCGGTGGCGGCGGCGGTACCATTGGCGATAATACCAATATGCTGCTGGGCAACCCAAGCAACGCCGGGACAAGTGTAACTACCGACTATGCCAATTACTTGTACGACCATACCTATTATATAGATTCGTATAACCGTGATGCCGGCGTACCAAACTGGACGAGCTGGTATGTGGGTGCTACAACATTGGGTTCAACCGCCCGTCAGGACGATTTCCGTGCTGATACGAACCTGCCTTCGGGTTGGTTTGAGGTTGGCGCCAGCGATTACTCGGGTACCGGTTTCGACCGCGGACACAACTGCCCGTCGGCCGACCGTACGTTAACCGTAGCGGCAAACCAGGCTACGTTTTTAATGGATAATATGATCCCTCAGGCTCCGAATAACAACCAGCATACCTGGGCCAATTTTGAGGATTACGGACGCTCACTGGTAACTGCAGGTAACGAGGTATATGTAATTATGGGTACTTATGGCACCGGCGGAACCGGTTCGGGCAGTACCTACACCACAATCGATGGCGGCCATGTTAGGGTACCGGCGCACATCTGGAAAATTTATGTGGTGATACCTAACGGTAACAACGATTTGAGCCGCATTACCAGCACAACCCGTGTAATCACTATAGATACACCTAACAACAACACTTTAAGCAGCGACTGGACGCAGTTTTTAACTACGCCAGCTGCGATTGAAGCCGCTACCGGTTATACATTCTTCTCGGCTTTACCGTCGACAGTGCGTGCCGCGCTTAGGTTGGAAAAAGACAGCGGAACAGGAACATTATAATAATCAGATAACAAAAGAAAGTGCATGAGCCGCTCCATTTAGATGGAGCGGCTTTTTTGTTGAAATGATCTTGAAGCCACCGCTTAGTATGTCGAAATAAAAAAGATATTTTTGTGTATGGCAAACGCATTAGTTGAGCTATTAAAGCTATCCCGCGACATTCCACAGGAAGATGAGGCGTTGATATCATCGGTTACACAACACCGGCATTATAAAGAAGGCGATATTTTGTTTAAAGGCGGGAAAATATGTCGCGAGCTGTTTTTTATATGCAAAGGTGTGCTACGCACGGTGATGATAGACGAAAACGGAAACGAGGTGACTCATTTCTTTTTAAAAGAGGCTCAGTTTTGCTCGATATTAAACAGCTTTAACAACCGGGTTATAGCGTACGAGAATATACAGGCGGCATGCGATGCCGAAGTATTGGCGATAGACCGTGCAGCTTTGGATAAGCTTTATTTGCAGGTGCCTTATCTGAACGCGTTAATAAATCAGATAACCAACCAGGCCCTTATAGACAAAATAGCGGTGCGCAACGCCTACCTTGGGCAAGACTCCACCAAACGCTATAAAACATTTATAGCCCGTCAACCCGAAATTGCCTTGCGTGTACCCTTAAGTAGCGTCGCGTCGTACCTGGGTGTTACGCCGCAATCGCTTAGCCGGATCCGGAAAAATATCCGATAAAGTTCCCATGCCCTGCGTTTTTACCATTTGGTAAGTGCATCGTGGGCCTGCTTCCTGAAATTTGCGTCACTAAAAAGCAAATAAACATGGAAGAGTTATCAAAACAAGCAAACGGATTTTTAGACAAGAAGAAAGTAGTAATACTGGGTGGAAGCGCAGGTATTGGTCTGGCCACCGCCAAAGCAACGGCGGCCCTGGGCGCCGAAATAGTAATCGTATCAAGCAATCAGCGCAAGCTTAATGAAGCTTTAACGCAACTGCCGGCTAATGCAACGGCCATTGCCGCCGACTTGAGCAAAGAAGAACAAGTTGAAGACCTGTTTACCAGGATTGGAGCATTGGACCACCTGGTATTTACCGCCGGCGAAAATTTACAACTGAATACTATTGCGGATGTAACAGTAGCGGACGCGAAGCAGTTTTTCGACCTGCGATATTGGGGCGCGTTTATGGCGGTAAAATATGCGGCACCAAACATCAGTAAGGGCGGCTCAATTGTATTAAGTGGGGGATGTGCCAGCATTCGGCCCGGGAAAGGCTGGGTGTTAGGAGCAAGTATTTGCGCAGCAATGGAAGGCTTTACCAGGACGATGGCCATTGAGCTTGCGCCTATCCGCGTAAATATAGTTGTACCAGGTTTAGTTAAAACAGACTTGTGGGGCAATATGGCCGAAGCTGACCGTGAAGCCATGTTCGACCACTTTAGCGATACGCTGCCTGTAAAATATGTAGCCGGCGCCGGTGATATAGCCCAAACGTATATTTACCTGTTAACCCAGAAGTATAGCACCGGACAACGCGTTGTTGTAGATGGTGGTTATGTATTGGTATAACTATATAATTTTGTGATGCCGCTCCGATATCTGGAGCGGCTTTTTTGTTAACGCTCGTGGTGCGGGTGTTTGATGATCTCTTTAACCGCGAGGGCTATCAGGCGTTTGCCGTCGTCGTTAAGCGATGGTTGCTCGTCGCCTCCGTTAATTTCGTAATAGATACGGCCGTCGTGGTTGCGCTCGGCAACTATACTTTCGTCGTTGGTTTCGTAACGCACATAACCGCCCGGTGAAATGTTTTTAATGCCGTTGTTGTCGCCGGTTAAATAAATATCGCCCGAATATTCCACTTTAATGTAGTTTCCATTGGTGTTTTTGGTAATCATGGTATGATGCCCATTGCGGCAGGCGATGGCAAAGGTGATTATGACAAATCCGGTTAACAGGTGTAGTTTTTTCATGTCTTGATTGTTTTATTCAACAAAGCTAATACAAAACATGGTATTATGCAATACATAGTACTATTTAATTTAAGCGGTAGTCGATTCGATAGAATGGAGTTGGATTTTTAAGCTGTTTTTCGTATCTTAAAGGCTGAAAAAAAGAAAAAATAAAGACAGAGCAGTGATATGAAAATACCCATAAATACCCACGCCTGTGGTAGCGACTGCAACGGATACCAGCTCTCAGACGAAATTTAAAGCGGGAAGTAAAAGGTTGCGAAAATTTCTTACAATTCCCCCCCCCAGGATCTGTTAACCGGGAGCTGCAAATCCCGACCAACAGGCTTTAGAGGCTATGAACCTTAACTGTCAACTAAAATTGTTACCTTGCATGCTTTAACACAGATACTTTGACATTCGCTGATTTTAATTTTACAGAAGACTTATTCGAAGGGATTTCGGCAATGGGTTTTAATACCCCTACACCCGTACAGGCAGAAGCCATCCCGATCATATTGAAGGGCCACGACCTGATAGCCTGCGCACAAACCGGTACAGGTAAAACCGCCGCTTATTTATTGCCCATTTTGCATAATATAAGTACCCTTAAAAACCCTAAAACCGATACGCTGATATTGGCGCCAACACGCGAGCTGGCACAACAAATAGATCAGCAGGTACAGGGCCTTGGCTATTTTACGGGCGCTACCAGCATGGCTATTTTTGGCGGTGGCGATGGCATGGTTTATGAGCAGCAACGCCGCGGCATACAACACCACGCCAATATTTTAATCGCAACTCCGGGCCGGTTTTTAGCACATTTGGCCAGCGGTATTGTAAAGCTGGATGGTTTGCGCCATTTGATATTGGACGAGGCTGATCGTATGCTGGACATGGGTTTTTCGGATGATATTATGCGTATCATCAGCTTTTTGCCAAAGAAACGTCAAACCCTTTTGTTTTCGGCTACAATGCCGGGGCGCATACGTAACCTGGCTAAAAGCATTTTACATAACCCCGAGCAGATCAGTTTGGCTATATCGCAACCTGCTGTTGGTATAGACCAGCAGATATACAAGGTACATGACAGTCAGAAAACGCCACTGATACAGATGCTGCTGAAAGACGCCGCTTACACCAGTGTGATCATCTTTGCAGGAACTAAGGAGAAAGTAAAAGAGGTTTATAAAGCCCTAAGAGCTTTGAAGATACCTGTGGACGCTTTCCACTCGGATTTGAAACAAGCGGAACGCGAAGAGATATTGCTCAACTTTAAAAACCGTAAAGTTCAGGTTTTAGTGGGTACGGATGTGCTTTCGCGCGGGATAGATGTGGAGGGCATTGACCTGGTGATCAACTACGATGCGCCTGGTGATCCGGAAGATTACATTCACCGCATTGGCCGTACTGCACGTGCGGCTACCACAGGCACCGCTATTACTTTGATCAACGAGCGTGATCAGCGTAAGCTGATGAACATCGAAAAAATGATCGACCGTCCCGTTCCCGAAAAGGAACTGCCTGCCGAATTAGGCGAACCGCCTGTATTCCGTAAGCCGGGTACCTTTAGCGAAGGCCGCAGACCAAGTGGTGGCGGTGGTGGTCACCGTAACGGCAGAAGCGGCGGCGGTGGTAACTGGAAGAACAAAAAACCGAGGCCGCCAAAGGCGTAGAGTAGACTTCTAACAATAATCATATGTTAAAAACAAGGCCGCCGATTAGCGTGATCTTATTGGCATTGATTAATTTGTTAATACTTGTTGATTCAATTTTTAATCCGGTTTGGATCATTTATTTAGTTCCTTTTGATATAATCTTTTATATCATGTTTTGCAGGTACTGCTGTACATTAACAATGAACGACCAAGTCATCAATGTACGATATTTCAATCCTTGGAAAAAAAACATAGAAATTGATATATCAGTAATAGCTAAAGTTGAATACCGAAAAGGGCTATATGATCTTTTTTCGAACAAAAGACGATTGCATTCAATCCAATATTGCTATGATGAACTGATGATTCATTTTAAAAATCCACACAATCCAGGTGCCCAGATAAATATCAATACAATGGCGTTTGGGTTTGACAAGGTTTTGAAGAAAGCTATCAGCCTAAAACTATTAGACCAATTATAGCAGATCTCGGCGGTAACAATTTGACGCCTGCCGCAAAAGCTCTCTCACTATCGTTCGAGATGCAATAATGATATAATTCTTATTGCTGCTGTTGTTGCTGCTGCTGGATCATTTCCAGGTATTCGCGATAGCTGTTTTTGAAAACCTTACTTGCGGGTTTTGCTGCTGGCGCCGTTGGATTTTCTTCGTGCTCATGAACGTCCGGATGTTCATCTTCATGACTTCCTACCGACACGGCTACTTCCAGAATATGGCTGGCCGAACCCTTGTAAACACCTTTTACAGGCGAACAATCGGTAAAATTACGGCCAACGGCTAAACGCACGTGGTTTTCGTTAGCGATGATATTGTTTGTAGGATCGAGGCCTAACCATCCATAGTTGGGTATAAATGCTTCGGCCCAGGCATGGGTAGCGCCTTCGCCGCGCATGCTGCCTTTAAAGGTGCAAATGTAGCCGCTCACGTAGCGGGCAGGAATATTCACCACGCGCAGCATTTCGGTTAAAATGTGGGCAAAATCCTGGCAAACACCGGCCTTCATTTTCCATATTTCATCAAGGGTGGTTTCAACGGTGGTTACGCCTTTAATATACTCAAAGTTATCGTACACATATTTGCAATAGCGCACGGCTGTTTGGTATGGGGTTTCGTTAGACAGCTTTTGCTCCTGCACCAGCTTTTGCATTTCGGCAAGCCCGTCAAAATGCTCCTGACGTAAAAAATCGATGAACTGAACCTGATTGCGCAAACGCAGCAGATCGTTCCATTGCTGTTCGGGGAACATATCATCGTTAGGATACATGCGGTGTTTGGTATGCAAAAGTATCTTCGATGTGATCTCTAAGCGGTAGTGGGGTTCGATATAGGTAAAGCCGCCAACCTCATTGCCATAGTAATCAATATGGGTGTCGACATGCGGGTCGCCGCTTATTTTTATCTCGTGGCTCAGCACCTCCTGAAACTCATCCTTTATTGGATAAAGTATGATCTGGTTGGCACTATCACGTACGGGACCGTCGTAAATATATCGTGTAGTATGTTGTATCTTAAACTCTGGCATAATGATCAGCTTGCGCGATAAAAGTATAAACTTGCTGCAATTAAAGCATCAAAAATTACGAATAAGCAAAATAGTGTTGGTTTAATACGTTGCCGATATTAAATAGTTCGCTCCGGATGCGTGTCAGATATTCGTGCAAGCCATCCTGCTTGATGGTTTTTACCGAACTGTATTTGATACTGCTTTGCAAACGCCCTATAAGGAAGGTAAGCTCGCGGAAGTTATCGATATTGTTCTCACTTTTTAACCGTTCAAAATACATCTGGATATGGTTAACCGAATACAGTACCGACCGGGGGAACTCGTTATTCAAAACTACCTGTTCAACCACGTTTTCGGCTTCAAAGCCTTTGCGATAGGTTTTGAGATAGATCTCGTATCCGCCCAGCGAAAGCAGCAGGTGTTTCCAGTAAGTGGTATCGGTTAGCAGGTCGGGATTATCGTCGAGCGAGCCAAATTTGGTATCGAGCAAGTCGACAGATTGTATGCCCCGTTCCAGGTAATGGCCGATATTCATGAAGGCACGGCCTTCGCCACGCTCCATGGTAATTTCAACGGTGCCATAATAGAGCATGCCCTGTTTGATCAGAATATCCAATGCGGTAATAGGGTCGTCTTTCTCGATCCAGAAGCTGAGAGCAGGGTCGCGCACAGCGTGGTAATACTCGTTAAGGCATTGCCAAAGGTCTTTAGTGATATGCTCCTGCACGCTGCGGGCATTTTCGCGGGCTTGGGTGATAATGTTTAAAACCGAATTGGGGTTTTCCTTATCGAGCACCATGTATTTTAAAACCGCGCGGCTGTCGTTACCCAGGGCTTCTTTTTCTTCGGCCTGCAGGCCGGTAAATATCCGGATAACGGGCTCCCAGGTAAATTCCTGTACGGTATCCTGCGATGAGGCGTAGTTGATTTTGAGCATGCGCAAAATACCATCGCTACGCTCAATGTACCTACTCAACCAATATAAACTTGATGCAACCCTGCTTAACATGTATACGTGTATGCTATATAAAAGTAATTATTTAAAGTAATACCCAGGTATCTTTACTGCCCCCGCCCTGCGAACTGTTCACCACCAGCGATCCTTCGCGCAAAGCAACACGGGTTAACCCTCCCGGAACGATCTCGATGCCATCGGGTCCACACAAGGCGTAAGGCCTTAAATCGATACGTCTTGGCGTTAACTTGCCCTGCATGTAACATGGCGCTGATGACAGGCTGATAGTTGGCTGCGCAATAAAATCGCGCGGGTTTTTCAGTATCTCGTTCTTATAGTCTTCTGTTTCTTCCAGAGTCGCCGCGTGGCCCATCAACATACCGTAGCCGCCGCTGCCATTGGTACGCTTAACCACCATTTTGTTGATGTTCTCAAAAACGTATTCCTTTTCATCGGGGTTGCCCAGTTGGTAAGTCGGCACGTTCTTCAATATCGGTTCTTCGTTCAAATAGTAACGGATCATATCCGGCACGTACGAGTAAATGGCTTTATCATCTGCAACGCCATTACCTATGGCGTTTACAATGGCTACGTTACCCTTGCGGTAAGCATCCATAATACCCGGAACGCCTAAGATGCTGGTCTGATTAAACACCAACGGATCTAAAAACTCATCATCAACACGGCGGTAGATCACATCAACTTGCTGCAAACCGGTTGTGGTTTTCATGAATACCTTGTTGTTTGATACCACCAGATCGCGGCCCTCAACAAGTTCAACACCCATTAAACGGGCGAGTGTAGTATGCTCAAAATAAGCCGAGTTATAAATACCCGGGCTGAGTAATACGATGGTCGGATTAGGTATTTGCCTTGGTGATAAAGACAACAGGTTTTTGTACAGGATGTTAGGATATTCGGTTACACTGCGCACCTTGCATTGCGGTAACAGATCGGGGAACAAACGTTTGGTGATCTCCCGGTTCTCCAGCATGTAGCTTACACCCGATGGCGTACGCAGGTTATCTTCTAATACGTAAAAGGTACCGTCGTGATCGCGGATAAGATCTATCCCGGCTATGTGTACATAAATATCGTAAGGTACCTGCACGTTATACATCTCGCGCAAAAAGTGCGGGCACGAGTAGATAATGTCGATAGGTACAATGCCGTCTTTAATGATGAACTGGTTACTATAAACGTCTTTCAGGAAAAGGTTAAGCACGTTTAAGCGCTGTTTGATCCCTTTTTCCACAAATGCCCATTCCTCGCCGGTGATAATGCGGGGGATGATATCAAACGGGAAGATCTTCTCGATGCCTTCGCCGCTGCTGTATACCGTAAAGGTGATGCCCTGGCTCATAAACAAGCGCTTCGCAAGGTCTTCCTTTTTATTCAGGTCGTCTATCGATTCCTTGGTGAGGTAATTGATCACCTTTTGATAGTGCTTGCGTATTTTGGCATCGGCACCAAACATTTCGTCCCAGGTGTTGGGCGTTGGTTGATATTGGTTAAAGTAGGCCTGGTCGTTCATTGTTTATTCCCTTTCCAATATTAGTTTGGTTAAAATTTATCAAAAAATCAATTTTTACCGTTTGGTTAGTCAAGCTAATTAGCGTAAAACTCAATTATGGTTATAAATTTTGAATTATACACCATATAAATTTACTTTATTTTCAATTTTATGAAAAAATAATATCATTTCTATAACAATTTCATTAAAAAATTTCAATTAAACTATTTTTTATATAAATTCTATAGAATTTAGCTAAATTTACAACGGTTTTAAGATTTTTTTATAAACAATAAGGGGCCCCATTTAAAAAATGTGCCCCTTTTGCTTTATCCTGAAAAAAATCATTCAATTATCAAATCCCCGTTATTAATAGTAGCGTCAATTGCCCTGTAATATACAGCTATTACCGCACAATGTTTTCCGGGAAGAGTGAAAATGACTTTATCTGCAATAAAAAAGTTATGTTGTAAAATACGATTACTCATTTACTATCGGGCGTGCCCGATACGCGATAACCAACTTTGCCTTTGTTATTAAATTCCTCATAATAAACATCGGCTGATGATACAAAGTATTTTTTACCGGCAACGTTTACCGCTTTACAGCCGTCGGGCAATTGTGCTACCACATCGCCATTTTTGGGCGCTGGCGCATCGCTTGGCGGCGGCGGAACTTGCTGGTCATCGTTCACTGCCGGAGCCTGATCAGTTGGTGGCGCAGGCGGCGGAGCGACATTGCCTTGCGGTGCCGGCGGAACAGGCACGACTTTGGTATTTAATACGCCATCCTTACCGGTGATGATATAGTCTGTAGTACCATCGGCTTTAAGGTTAGGTTTGTAATAAACACCGTTCAGTTCAAAATACTGTTGATTATCTATCATGATAGAACGTGCCCTGCTTGGTAATTTAGGTACTTCGGCACCCATTGGCGGGGCAACAACATGGTAGTTATGATCTTCGTACTGACGGTAATAGACGCCATTGTTAAGATAATATAAGTCGGTACCAAAATAAAAAGGTACATAACCATAAGGGAGGTAACCAAATGATAAGCCTATACGCGGGTACATATAACCATAGTATGCGCCATACGGATTGTAGTAATAGCCAACATTATAACGTGGGTAATAGCCAAATCCAAGGCCAATGCTCACACGTGGCCGTTGTGCGCTGGCGGTAGTTACCATAAACAGTGAAAATGCGCCGATGCAGAGCGCGGTCAGGTTTTTGAGAATGGGTTTCATAGCAGTAAACAATTTAAAAACATCTATTTAAACTGCTTTGACGATGATTTATTGTAAGAGTTTAATTTTTTAACATTTCAGTTTTCGTGACGGTTTCAGCTCTTCCAAAATGCTCTTTTAAACAACTTATAAAATTCCTTATCGCGCAGCTTTGCGTCACAGTTGCCGCATACCAGGTACGCGGAGCAACCACCGACGAAAATGGTACCGCTACAATGTTTTTGCTTTTAAGATATGGCTGGAGCAGCCAGTCGGCAATAACGCCAATGCCCAGGTTGGCATCTATCATTTCAATAGCTGCATCTGTATAATGTATCCGTTGCAGGTTGTTGATCCTGATATGCTGCTGTTGTATCATATGCTCAATCAAAGGGGTATCCTGGTACGATGCATCATAGGCAGGCATGATAACTTCAGCATTATGAAAATCCGGGATCTCGAACACTCTTTTACCGGCCAGAGGGTGGTTCCTGCTCATGACTACCCTTAACTGATCTTCAAATACCGGTTCGTAATGTATTTTGGTATTGGCCATCTGCGTGCGAACGATGGCCACATCGAGTTCGCCACGCAACAGGTATTCCAATGGCCGCTTTGATGCTTCCGAAACAATGTGCAGATTAATATCCGGCGAAAGCTGCCTATAACTTTTAACAATGTCGGGCAGCCAGTGATAAGCAGTATAACTTTGGGTGCAAAAGCTCAATTTTCCGGTTTTTCCGTTCTTCGAGTTGCTGATATCTTCCTGCAGGGCACGAATTTCGGCCAGTATTTTTTCAGCGCTTTGTAAAAATCTTGTGCCATTCTCGGTTAATTGCATCCTTTTGCCCGTTCGCTGAAAGATTTCGGTATCCATTTCGCGTTCCAGCTCGCGGAGCTGATGACTGAGCGCCGATTGCGTTAAATGCAGCGCCAGGGCCGATTTTGTCAATGTTCCTTCTTTCGAAATGGTATCAACCAGCTTAAAATGATGCAGCGCGATATTCATGTATGAATTTTATTAATACTTACTACAAATTTAATTCATTTTTCTCATACATGGCGCCAATGTACATTTGTTCAACTTCTATTGTGAAATTTGTTGTACATGCTTAGATACCGTTACTTATATATCTGTTTAATTGTGCAACTGGGATTTATCCCAATTGCTCAGAGTCAGCAAAAGACCTTAACCTTAAAAGATGCCATACAAACCGCGTTAAGCAACTATGGTACCATCAAGGCCAAGGCCAATTACATTAATGCTTCCAAAGCTAATGTTAAAGAAAACCAGCGCGAGGCCCTGCCCGATCTGAACATTTCTGCACAGCAGGATTATGGAACCATCAACAGCCAGTTTGGCCCCTTATCGGGATACCGTGGCGGAGCGGTTGCTTCATCTGGTCCGGCCTTAGCCAATCAAAACTGGAATGCTGCCTTTGGCTCCTTATACCTGGCCAACGTTAACTGGGATTTTTTCTCCTTTGGCAAAGCACGCGAAAAGATTAAAGTAGCGCAAACCATCCTTAACCAAAATCAGGCCGATTTGGCACAAGAGCAGTTTCAGCACGAAGTGCGTGTAGCAACGGCCTATCTTAATCTGTTAGCCGCGCAGCAAGTCCGCACCGAACAGCAAAAAAATCTCGACAGGGCAATGCAGATAACCAAAGTTGTGGTCGTTCGAGCCAAAAACGGGTTAAACGCCGGTGTCGATTCTTCTTTGGCTAATGCCGATGTATCGAGTGCGAAGATCGCTTTAACCAACGCGCTCGACTATGAGCAAAGCCAGGCTAATCAGTTGGCGCAGTTTATGGGTGTCGACTCACAGGATTTTATGTTAGATACCTTATTCGTATCCAGCATACCTAAAGTGATCAATGCAGCGCCCAATGTGAAGATAGAAGATAACCCGATCCTGAAATTTTACCAAAGCCGCATTACTTACAGCGATGAGCTGTCGAAATACTTTAAAACGTTTACCTATCCAACATTCTCGTTGTTCAGTATTTTTCAGGGACGGGGCAGCGGTTTCGACAGCAGCTATGGTGCGGCAAATCTGAATGGATATACGCAAAACTATTTCACCGGTGCCGACCCTACCCGCGCCAACTACCTGGTGGGTGTTGGTGTTACCTGGAACCTGGCGAGCCCTTTCCGTGTGCACCAGCAGGTTGAAGCTCAGAAATATAATTCGATGGGGTTAAAAAACGAGTACGACCTGGTGAATCAAAACCTGCGCAACCAGATTGCTTTGTCGGATACGCGGATACAGAACGCGATCAGAAATTACCGGGAAGCACCAGTTGGCGTAAAGGCTGCAAGCGATGCGTATCTGCAAAAGTCGGTGTTGTATAAAAACGGACTGACTACAATCGTGGATCTGACGACAGCCCTATATACGCTTAACCGTGCCGAAACCGACAGGGACATTGCCTACAACAACGTTTGGCAGGCATTATTATACAAAGCCGCCTCTACCGGCGATTTTGGTTTGTTTATTAACGAGTTTTAATTTTTTTTGGCTCAGGCCTGTTATTTATAGTTAATTGCCGATATGGGTTTAATTAAAAGTGCATTACGCCGACCGATCACCATTTTGGTTATTGTGGCCGGTTTGTTTTTCTTCGGTATCAATGCTGTCCGCAACATCAAGATCGATATTTTCCCCGATCTCAATTTGCCTGTTATTTACCTGTCGCACCCGTATGGCGGTTATACGCCAAACCAAATGGAGGCCTATTTCGGCAAGCAATACGTTAACCTGTTGCTGTATGTGTCGGGTGTAAAAAGCATCGAAACCAAAAATATACAAGGCTTAACGCTTATCAAGTTGACTTTTTACGAGGGTACTAATATGGCGCAGGCTTCGGCCGAGGTCACGGCCTTCTCCAACCGGGCGCAGGCCATCTTTCCCAATGGTTCTAACCCGCCGTTCATCCTTCGTTTTGATGCCTCAACACTGCCCGTCGGCCAGTTGGTGCTAAGCAGCGCCAAACGAACGAACAACGAACTGCTCGATATGGCGAATATTTACGTGCGGTCGGGCTTTACCTCCATCCCCGGTTTGGTTGCCCCTGCCCCGTTCGGCGGTAACACCCGCACCATCCTGATCAAGGTTGACCCGCAATTACTGCGCGCCCATAATTTAACGCCCGATCAGATCGTTGCCGCTTTACGCGATAATAACCAAACCTCACCGGCGGGGAACGTGCGCGTAGGCGATTACAATTACTTTACGCCGAGCAATACCACCGTTAAAAAAATAAAGGATTTTGAAAACATCCCGTTATTCAAAGGCGGTGTGCAAACGTTGTTTTTAAAGGATGTGGCTACGGTTGAAGATGGCGCCGATATTACAACAAGCTATGCATTGGTAAATGGCAAACGTTCGGTTTATTTACCCATCACCAAATCGGCCGATGCCTCTACCTGGGAAGTAGTGCAAAATCTAAAAAAAGCCATCCCACGCTTCCAAAGCTTACTGCCCGACGATGTTAATTTATCATATGAGTTCGATCAATCGGTCTATGTAATTAACTCGGTAAAAAGTTTGGTTACCGAAGGCGCTATCGGCGCGATACTGACCGGTTTAATGGTACTGTTGTTTTTGGGCGACAGGCGCGCGGCGTTGATCGTGATCTTAACCATCCCAACCTGTATCATTTCGGGTATCTTATTCCTGTCGCTCTTCCATCAAACTATCAATATCATGACGCTGAGCGGCCTTTCGCTGGCTATCGGTATCCTGGTGGATGAGTCTACGGTAACTATCGAAAATATACACCAGCACATGGATATGGGCAAGCCCAAGGCACTGGCTATCTGGGATGCCTGTAAAGAGATTGCCTTTCCAAAGCTGTTGATCCTGTTCTGTATCCTGGCGGTTTTTGCCCCGGCATTAACAATGAAGGGTATCCCCGGAGCGTTATTTTTGCCTTTAGCTATGGCGATAGGCTTCTCCATGATCACCTCGTATCTGCTATCGCAAACCTTTGTGCCGATTATGGCTAATTGGTTGATGATAGATCATAACGTAGATAAAGACCACCCAGAAAATGCCTACCACCTTGATAAACAGCACGATGCTGCCGAGCAAAAGGAAGCGTCACTTATTAAAGCGGAGCATGAACCGGAGGGCAAGAAATCACGCTTTGAAAAAATGCGCGAACGTTATTTAAAAGGGATGGATAGTGCTGTTAACTATCGCAAAACTATTGTGAGCATTTACGTTATTGCCGCTATTGCGTTGGCCGGATTGCTGCTGTTAACTATTGGCCGCGATGTGTTGCCTAAAGTGAACGGCGGCCAGTTTCAGGTGCGGTTGCGTGCACCCGATGGTACCCGTTTGGAGCGTACCGAAATGGATATGGTTAAAACCCTGCACGTATTGGAAGACCTGGTAGGTAAAAAGAATATCGCCGTCACATCGGCGTTTGTGGGGCAACACCCGGGGCAATTCTCAACCAGCCCTATTTACTTATTTATGGCCGGCCCGCAGGAAGCCGTGTTGCAGGTTAACCTGACAGAGGATTATAAAGTTAATTTAGATGATCTGAAAGAGCGTTTCCGTAAAGAAATGCATCTAAAAATGCCTGAAGTAAAACTGTCTTTCGAGCCGATTGAGCTAACCGATAAAATTTTAAGCCAGGGTTCGCCAACACCTATCGAAGTACAGATCTCGGGTAAAAACAAAAAACAAAACGAGGCTTATGCCGATACAGTGATCAAAAAGCTGCAAAAGATAAGTTACCTGCGCGATGTGCAGCAAGGGCAATCAACGCATTACCCTGCAATTAATATCAATATCGACCGTACACGCGCCGCTGAGTTAGGCGTTGGGGTATCTGATATTTCACGCTCGTTGCTGGCCTCAACCTCATCATCGCGGTACACCGAAAAAAATGTTTGGGTAGATGAAAAAGTTGGCCTGAGTTATAGTGTGCAGGTTGAGGTACCCGAGTATAATATGGCCAGCGTTAACGATATTGGCGAGATACCGGTTTTAAGTAACACATCGCGCCCTACTTTAAGCGATGTGGCTACAATCAAACGCGATACCACCAACGGCGAAAATGACAATATAGGCGCATTACCCTTGCTATCAGTAACAGCAAATTTGAACAAGATGGATTTAGGCACCGCTAATACCGATGTGCAAAAAGCCATCAAATCAATAGGTAAATTACCACGTGGTTTAAATATCGAAACGAAAGGATTAACCACTACCCTTATTGATACTTTAGATAGCTTACAAAGCGGTCTAATTGTAGCTATCGTAGTGATATTTTTAATGCTGGCGGCAAACTTCCAGTCGTTTAAAGTATCCTTGGTGGTATTGTCTACTGTACCGGCGGTAATGCTGGGTTCGCTGTTGTTGCTGCGATTAACAGGAGCTACGCTTAACCTGCAATCGTACATGGGGATGATCATGTCCGTCGGGGTATCCATCTCCAACTCGGTATTATTGATTACCAATGCCGAACAGTTACGGATGCACAGCGGCAACGCCATTAAGGCAGCAAAAGAAGCCGCGGCGATACGGATGCGCCCTATCGTGATGACCAGTTTGGCCATGATCGTAGGTATGATACCGATGGCATCGGGCTTAGGCGAGGGCGGCGACCAGGCATCACCTTTGGGCAGAGCGGTTATCGGCGGTTTGCTCATGTCGACCTTTGCGACCTTATTTATTTTACCATTGGTTTTTGCCTGGGTACAAGGCAAAGCCTCAACAAAATCGGTATCGTTAGATCCCGAAGACGAAGAAAGTATACATTACATCCCAGCTAATTGATGATCATGAATCGTATGAACAATATATTTAAAAAGGCACCCGTTTTTATCATCGCAGGCGCGTTAAGCGTTAACCTGCTGAGCTCATGCGGAAGTTCCGACGAACAGAAAAAAGCCGATCAGGAGAACCAGGCGCAAATGGATCAAACGCCGGTGGTGCAGGTAGCGCCGCTGCGTAAAGATAAATTTAATGCCTCGCTGCAGATACCCGGCGAGCTAATCCCTTACCAGCAGGTTGACCTCTACGCCAAAGAAAGCAGCTTTGTTAAAAAGGTCTTTGTTGATGTAGGTTCAGAAGTAAGCCAGGGCCAGCTAATGGTAAGCATGGAAGCGCCCGAGATCAATTCGCAACTGGCCGAAGCGCAATCTAAACTCAAATCGCAGGAAGCGGTATACCTGGCCAGCAAAGCCAATTACGACCGTTTGTACGAAACCAGCAAAACGCCCGGCACTATTTCCGGCAACGACCTGGATCAGGCAGCAGCCCGAAAAAACTCAGATGAGGCACAATTACAGGCTACTAAATCGGCTGTGCAAGCTGTATTGGTTACCAAGGGATATCTGAATATTAAAGCACCTTTTAGCGGTGTGGTAAGTGCACGCAATGTAAATCCCGGCGCTTATGTGGGCCCGGCGGGTAAGGGCTCTGATCAGCCTTTATTTGTTTTGCAGGAGCAAAAACGCTTGCGGCTAGTTGTATCCGTACCCGAAGCTTACTCTGGCGCGTTAAAACAAAAAGATAAAGTGGAGTTTACCGTGCGCTCCATGCCCGGCCATAAATTTACCGCTAATGTTAATCGGTTAGCAGGATCGCTGGATGCAAAGCTGCGTTCAGAGCGTTTGGAAATGGACGTGCAGAATAACAACAAAGCGCTTCTTCCCGGAATGTACGCCGAAGTTAAATTGGATCTGCCTGCCACTGATAGTACGTTCATCATACCAAAAACAGCCCTGGTGCAATCAACCGAAAAGGTTTTTGTAATACGTGTAATTAATGGTAAAGCCGAATGGGTGGATGTGCAAAAAGGCCGTGAAGCCGATGGCAAGGTAGAAGTTTTTGGTAAGCTAAATGAAGGAGATCAGCTGATACAGGCAGCCAACGATGAGATCCGCGACGGGGCACCGGTTAAATTGGGTAAAGCTCAGAAATAATTCGAACTGCTTTTTTAGAATGTATATTTTACTGCCGGGATATGCTCCGATGATTCGCGGATATCCAGTTCGGTATCCAGACGGGTGGTAACAAACTCAGTAACAGGGTATTTGCTTTCTATCAATTGTATCAGCATTTCGGTAGCTATCTGCCCTATTTTAAAGGCTGGTTGACGTACAGAGGTCAACGGAGGGTTAAACAATTCTGCAACGTCCGAGTTAGTGAAACCTGCTATCGCGATATCCGTAGGTACTTTTAACCCAAATCGTTTTACGGTGGTTAAACAACCTGTGCTTAGCTTATCGCCAGCCACAAAAATGGCGTCTGGCCTGTCGGGCGTAGTAATTAATTGCCTTACCGCACTTTCAACTTCACTTTGTATCATGCCGCCATGCTCACAATTTTGCAGGTACGATTCGCGGAACGGAAGCTCGTATTTAGCCAGTGCGGCCTTATACCCCTCAAGGCGCTCTTTGGTGATGGACAGTGTAGGCGAACTGGTTAGATGCCCTATCTTGCGGAAGCCGGCTTTAATGAGATGTTCGGTAGCATCAAAGGCTCCCTGGTAATTATTAGCTACTACTTTATGTGTTTCAATATCAGCGGCAACGCGGTCAAAAAACACAATAGGTAAACCTTTTTCGTGTAGATATTTAATGTGCGATAAGTCTTTGGTTTCTGATGAGAGTGATATCAGCAAGCCATCCACAGAGCGCGATGCCATGTGCTGTACGTTGACTACTTCACGATCGAACGACTCATGCGTTTGTGTAATGATAACGTGATAGCCGCGGTTATAAGCGATAGACTCAATGCCGTTTATAGCTTGCGAAAAGTAATTATTGGCAACCTCGCAAACTACAACGCCAATAGAATGACTGCGGCGCTCTTTTAAGCTTAACGCTATTGGGTTGGGGTGGTAGTTTATTTTTTCGGCGTATTCAAGCACCAGTTTTTTTGTATCGGCACTTATCTCATACCCCCCTCTTAACGCCCTCGAAACAGTAGAAGTTGAGAGCCCCAGCGCCTTAGCAATATCCTTAATAGTTATCGGCTCAAACATGCTTTTTAATTACAAATTGAATTATATAAAGGTAACGTTAAAAGGTCAAAAATTGGTATTTACAAATATAATTCAAATTTTGATACAATCCGGCAACGTTCCCGGCAACGATTGCACAAATATTTATCGGCTTTATGGATTTTTGTTGCCAAAAACTACCTAAAATTGTTGTGAAGGACGATAAACCATCCTTATTTAACCATTAGACAGTTTAACCAGCTGTAACCGAGCCTGAGATATTTTTATTTATTCTATAAGCAGCGCCTTTTAATTTTTAGCAATGCATGTAAACAATAATAACAATATTGTTGATAGGTTATATAAAACAGGTTGCAGTGTGTTTTGACCAACAAATAGTACCTAATAAATAAAACTAAATTAACCAATTAATTATGAGGAAACAATTACTTCCACTATTCATGTTTTTGCTTGTTTATAGCTTTACATGGGCTCAAACCAAGCAGGTAACCGGTAAGGTTATCGATAACACCGGGGCGATTACCGGCGTGAACGTAACTGTAAAAGGCACCACTATTGGCGTAGCGACCGATGTGGACGGTAACTTTAAGTTAAACGTGCCCCCTAATGCCACACTCGTTTTTAGATTTATCGGTTACAAAACCAAAGAAGTTGCCGTTGGCGGCCAGACACAGATAAACGTGACCTTGGAAAGCGAATCTTCATCCTTAAACGAGGTTGTTGTTGTAGGCTATGGTACTCAAAAGCGTGGCGATCTCGCCGTTGCTGTATCTTCTGTGCAAGGTAAAGACATCGAGGTTAACCCGATCACCAGTGTAGCCGAAGCGTTAGAAGGACATGTGCCCGGCTTACAGGTAACCACTCCTGATGGTAGCCCGAATGGCAATCCAATCATCCGATTACGCGGAGGAGGTTCTGTTACACAGGATAACTCACCGATATATATCGTTGATGGGTTTGAGGTGCCCGACCTGAGCAACATCGCACCTACCGATATTGAAAGCGTCGATGTTTTGAAAGATGCCGCCGCAACCGCGATTTACGGATCGAGGGGAGCCAATGGTATCATCCAGGTTACTACAAAAAAAGCAAAAGCAGGCCGTACTATCGTATCCTATAACGGCTACGGGCAGATCAGAACTTTTCCGCGTGAATTACAGGTGCTATCACCTTACGAGTTCGTTTTGGCACAATATGAATACGCGCGTATTACCAGCCAAACTGCGGTTGATAATTTTTCAAAATATTTTGGTGCTTATGGGGATTTGGAGTTGTATAAAAACCAGCAAGGTACCGACTGGCAAAAAAAGCTGTTTGGCAATGCCACAGCCAGTCAGCAGCATAATTTAAGCATCACAGGCGGTAATCAGACAACTAAATTGAGCCTGAACGCCAGCGATAACAAAAACCAGGGCTTACAGGTAGGTTCAAATTACGAGCGTATTTACCTGGATTTTAAATTGAACCACAATATATCAGATAAGCTGATGCTGGATCTGACCACCCGTTTTAGCAATACCATTGCAAACGGTGGCGGCACAAGTGGCAGCGCTACGGCTAAAGTGGGTACGGGTATAACAACTCGCCCGGTAAACGGCCTTGCTGATTTTATAGATCTGGGTGGCAGTGCTGCTGCTTCGGGCAACGATCAGGATTATGCCGACTTTTTAGCAAGCACCATTAACCCGGTAACATTGGCCGCCCAGGATTGGCGAAAAAATATCAGTAAAATATTTACCCTGCAAACAGCACTTACCTGGAAAGTACTAAAAAACTTATCTTACCGTACCCAAGGTAGTGTTGACCTGGGTTTTGGAGATAGCAAGCGTTATTACGGGCCCTTAACCCTGCTTTCCACCAACAATGGAGGGTTGCCGTTGGGAGAGATAACACTTACCAAGACACAAACGTACAGTTGGGCCAATACTTTAACCTACAACTTTAACATAGGTAAAAACAACACGTTGACTGTTTTAGGAGGTCAGGAGATAAGAACCAGTCAGAGTAGTTCTAATTATAACCGCGCCAGGGGCTTTGATACATCATTACCTCCCGAAAAATTGTTTTCAAATTTTGCATCAGGTACGCCCGATCAGCTCACATCAAACGATCCTCAGGCAAACAACATTGCATCGTTTTTTGGACGTGTTAACTACGCCTACAAAGACAGGTATTTGTTAACATTTACTACTCGTGCGGATGGATCAAGTGTATTTGGTGAAGGACATAAATGGGGTTATTTTCCCGCTGCAGCATTTGCATGGAAGGTAACGGATGAACCATTTATGAAAAATTTAACGGTTATATCAGACTTGAAAGCTCGTTTGAGCTACGGTGCTGTAGGTAACAATAGGGTCGGGTTATATCTTACACAACCAACATTTTCCGTATCGGTTAATAGGCCTATTGGATTTGGCGACACTAATCAACCATACTATACATTTGCAAGCAGCTTGCTGCCTAACCCGAACCTGAAATGGGAAACCACTATTACACGAAATGCGGGTTTGGATTTTGGCTTGTTTAACAACAGGTTGACAGGTAGCCTGGATCTTTACTCCAACTACACCAAAGATTTGCTGGTAACATCTAATATCCCATCCAGTACAGGATTTGCCCAACAACAACAAAATATTGGTCAAACTTCCAACAGGGGTATCGAGCTTGGTCTGTCGGGAGTGATCATTGATAAAAAAGGCTTTAAGTTGAACGGTATATTCAATATCGCCATGAACCGCTCGCGTGTTGATAAATTAGATGGTAACGCAACTGAGATCATTGCCAGCTCGGGCTGGGCAAGTACCGACTTAAAAGCTACCGATGACTACCGTGTTAGGGTAGGACAAACTTTGGGCCTTATTTATGGCTATGTGAGCGATGGTATGTATACTGTTGATGATTTTTCTTCCTATAATTCAGCAACCGGCAGATATGTATTAAAACCTGGTGTTCCTGATGACTCGGGTATAACCGGTGGTATCAGTACCCGTCCGGGATCTGCCAAATTGAAAGACCTGAATGGCGATGGCGTTATTGATGCGGCCAACGACAGGCAGGTAATCGGCAGCGCATTGCCAAAAGCTACAGGTGGTTTTGGGTTTAATGCAAGCTACAAAGGATTCGACTTGTACACATTCTTTACCTGGAGCTACGGTAACCAGATTTATAATACAGGTAAGATCGCATTTAACCAGTACTATCGTACCACTTACGGTAACATGCTGAATACCGAAAACTATGCCAGCAGGTTCCATTACATCGATGCAGCAGGAAATCAGGTAACTGATCTGGCTGCTTTGGCCGCGTTAAACCCCGATCCTAAAGTAGCTTCGCCCTTCTCATACGGTAACGCAACACCCGTTGCATCATCGTTGGCTATCGAAGACGGATCGTTCTTAAGGTTAAGCAACGTAACTCTCGGTTATACCATATCTGGTAATTTCACCAGGCGTATAGGTATATCAAGACTGCGTGTCTACGGAACGATATACAACGCCCTGTTATTTACTAAATATACAGGATATGACCCTGAAGTGAGCACATCGCCAAGCGGAAGCAGTGATAGCTATAACCAGTTAACCCCTGGTGTGGATTACTCAGCATATCCTAAGAGCCGTACCTATACCTTCGGCCTGAACGTTACTTTCTAACATTTATATTATCAGTTAATATCAAAATGAAAACAAAAATTACCATAGGATTATTGATGATCGCAACGATCGTCGCATCCTGCAAGAAATTTTTATCGCCCGATTCCCCATCGGTTTACGACTCAACATATATTTTCGGCAACATTAGTGATGCTAACAAAGCTGTAAATGGCGTTTATGCCCTATTCAACACTGATGCATTTACATCGCGTGTATCAAACAACTTTACAGGGAACAATGATATCGAAGTTGGAGGGGTTTCTGCAGCGCCGGATAATTCAAGACGTGATATCTGGTCGTTCGAGTGCACATCGGCTAATGCAGACTTACTTACGGTATGGAATAACGCCTATAATGCTATAAACCGCGCCAACGAATGTATTGCAGGTATTGAGGCCAGCGCATTGTACAAAAGTAATGATGCTTCGATGTTGCAGTTGGAAGGAGAAGCACTAACCTTACGTGCTTATTGGTATTATTTGCTCATAAACAACTGGGGAGACGTGCCGTATAAAACGACACCAAGCCGCGACGGTGATAATTTTTATTTAAGTAAAACCGACAGGAACGTAATTTTAACTAATATTATTAACGACCTTGTCACTATTGAGCCTAAGATGAAATGGGCCGATCAGCTGGACTACGGTATAGAACGTATCAACCGCGAATTTGTAATGGGTTTTATCGCCCGGTTGGCTTTAGAGCGTGGCGGTTATGCCTTGTACCCGGATCTAACAATGAAACGCAGCGACAAGGATTATCTGGATTATTACAACATGGCTAATGCCTACTGCCGTAAGCTGATGACCTTGAAACCGCATACACTTGATCCATCGTTCTCAAACGTGTTTTTAAACGAGTGCAAATATATCAAACCGCTAAACAGCGATGTTTTGTACGAGGTTGCCTTCGGGCCGGTGGCGGGAGACGTAGGATGGTGCAATGGTATGCGCGTTGATGCCGGCACCCACCAATATGGTACGGGGTCAGCTTATTTAAGCTTATCACCGTCGTATTATCATTCATTTGATACTTTGGATGTAAGGCTACCAGCAACCTGCTCGATCATTTATTATTCAAGTACTTTACAGCAAACGCCGTTATCTGCAACCTCCATTACCCCTGCAAAATGGAACCGTATGCTGGTGCCGGTGCCACTGGGTACAGCTTCTTCCAAAGGTACTGGGATCAACTGGCCGTTAATGCGCTACTCGGATGTTTTATTAATGCTGGCCGAATCGGAGAATGAGATTAATAACGGTCCAACTGCCGATGCCAAGGACGCTTTACGTAAAGTACGTCAAAGGGCATTCCCGTCATCAGCATGGGCTACTAAAGTGGAAGGTTACATCACTACGGTATCTGCATCAAAGCAAACTTTTTTTGATGCCATTGTTGATGAGCGCGGATGGGAATTTGGCGGCGAGTGTTTGCGTAAATATGACCTGGCACGCTGGAACTACTATGGTAAAAAAGTGGCTCAGGCCCGAAACATAACCAACCAGATGGGTATCGACGCCAATAATGGAACCGGTACTTATTCAAACCTTCCTGATGTATTGTACTATAAACTTAATGCAGATAAAACCTGTACTTTTTATAATAGGTATGCTAAGGTTATCGGCGGTGCTCCATCGGGTTACAGCACTTTAAACTGGCTAAAATCTTTGTATAGCTCATCAACAGGTGGCCCGTCTACCTTTGCGCTTTACAGTTGGAGGGGATATCCTGATAACAGCGGAACGACCCCACTACGGTATATTTTGCCGATACATGGTTCAATTATTACCGATAGTCACGGCTCATTAAAAAATGATGGTTACGGTTTCTAAACTAATTATATTTTAAATGTACAACATAATGAAAACACGATATTTTATTCTGGTTATATGCTCGGCAATGATGATGTTGGCGGCATGTAAAAAAACCGTCCTGGATAGCGGAGTTGCCGACAGGTTGTTTCGCCCGGTATCACGTGCGGCTTTATCGGCACCTGATAACTCGGTTGATGCTGAGTGGCAAAAGATTGATGGCGCTCTACACTATACCGTACAACTGAGCCGCGATACTTTTAAAACAATAGATAAAACTTTGACTATTGATAGCAACAGATACGTATTTGCCAACCTTAAATGGGATACGCAATACCAGGTACAGGTTAAGGCTATTGCGTCTGATACTTCTAAAAACTCCAAATTCTCTAACCTGGGAAGTATCAAAACGCCTAAGTTCCCAACTATTGTAACAACTCCTGTTTTAGCTGACGTTACCGAAAGCGCGATCAAACTGCGCTGGACGAATAGCGGAGATGCTGTTACTACAATAAAAGTATTAAAAACGGATAGCAGTTTGGTTAGAACTATTACGCTTACGGCTACCAACATCGCTAACCAATTTTATGATATTACAGGCTTAACTTCGTCTACGGGATATATAGTACAGTTATACAGCGGTACCAAGTTGCGTGGTTGGAACAACTATATTACCCTGGCACCATTAAGCGGTATTATTATTGATTTGAGAGGCATTGATCTGACCAAGAGAACCACAATACTTGCAGATACCATTCCGTTAATCCCTAACGGGGCAACCGTGGTATTACAACGGGGAGCCATTTATAATGTGCCGGTTGCTATTACTCTAAGTAAGAGCGTCAAAATCTTAAGTGGCTCAGACCTTAGCGTTTCAACCAATGCGAGTATTAACGTTACCGGCGGTGCTATGTTTGCGCCTGTGGCCTCAAGTACTATCACATCCGTCGCGTTAGAATCACTTAATCTTACCGGCACAACGAGTAATTATGTGTTCAACATAAACGTGGCATGCAATATAGGTACCATAAGTTACGAAAGCTGTAGCATGAATACTTTCCGCGGAGTGAACAGGACGCAAACGGCTGCGATTGTCATCACTAATCTTTCGATGAATAATTGCTTGATCAGCAACGTTATTGATTATGGTTTAGCAACTATTGGCGTTGCAACAACTGAGCACATAGATAATATTACTTTAAGCAACAGCACCATTAACACATGCGAGAAACTTTTTGTTAGCAAGACCAACTCAATAAACGTTACCATTAGTGATAATACGTTCTATGCAGCGCCACTTGGCGGAGGTAGTTATTATTTGGATTATAATGGTGTAAGCATAACTGGTACAACAACGATCAAAAATAATATTTTTGGTCCTGGCAAAGGTTCAACAGCAACTCCGCCTGTCTATACGGTGAACGGTAAGCGTGGTACTATTACTGACCTGTCTCAAAACAACTATTCAACATCAGATTTTGTACTAACCACCTCTACAACAGGTTTCTCAAACGTAATTCCTTACGCAAAGTTATCAACTGATCTTTGGGTAGATCCGGCCAACGGAAACTTTAAATTCAAAGACGCTAATTTTGCCGGCAAGGGAACTACCGGCGACCCAAGATGGCGTTAACATAAAAAATGTGCCGCAATTGTATGTTGCGGCACATTTTTATCAGGATAAATATGATAATTTTAGCGTTTTAAGCAGTATAAATCATGAATATCCGTCTATCTAAAATTTTTGGCTTGTTTACTTTGCTCGTGCTGATGTCCTTTTCATCAATCCAGCAAAATAATATTAAAGTTTACCTTATCGGCGATTCGACCATGGCCAATAAGCAGGTTAAAACGTATCCTGAAACCGGTTGGGGAATGCCTTTCTCGTGGTTTTTTGATCAAACGGTAACTGTAGATAACCGGGCTCAAAACGGCCGGAGTACCAAATCGTTCATCGCAGAAAAACGCTGGGACGACGTTGAAAAAAACCTGAAGGAAGGCGATTATGTATTTGTGCAGTTTGGCCATAACGACGAAGTGCCAACTAAAAAGACCTATACACCCGAAGATGAATTTAAGGCCAACCTGGTAAAGTTTATTACCGAGACACGTAATAAAAAAGCTACCCCGGTTTTATTAACCCCGGTTGCCCGCCGTAAATTTGATGCTAGCGGTAATGTATTGGGTACACATGATGCTTATTCGGCATTGGTGCGCCAGGTTGCTGCTGATCAAAATGTACCTTTGATCGATCTGGATAAAGAGTGGCAAGCTGTAATACAGAAATATGGAGTTGAAAATTCAAAAATGCTTTTCAACCATTTAGCCCCTGGCGAAAACCCCAACTACCCAGGCGGGAAAGAAGACGATACCCACTTTAACGAATTGGGCGCGCGCAAAGTAGCCCAAATAGTTTTAGCGGATATTAAAGCATTAAAACTCGAACTTGCCGATAGAATAGTTAAAGGAGCGAATGCCCCAACGGTAGCGCCTGCCGCAAAATAAAATACGACAATCAAAATCATACACACCATAAAATGAGCTTAAAAAAATCAATCGCATTTGCATTGTTTATCGGCGCGACTATGCTACAAGCATCGGCGCAAAAAGCCCCTGTAAAATATTCCTGGAAAAACCTGCCAAAAGCGCAAGTGCCGGTATTTAAAAAAGACACCTTTAATATTGTAAAATACGGCGCCGTACCCGATGGAATAACCCTGAACACCCGCAGTATTAACGATGCCATATTGACCTGTAGCGCCAAAGGTGGCGGGGTGGTGCTGATACCACAAGGTTTGTGGCTTACCGGCCCGATAGTTTTAAAAAGCAATGTAAACCTGCATGTGGACCGTGCGGGTATGGTTTTGTTTACAGATGATAAAAGTCAGTATGCGTTAGTAAAAGGCAATTACGAAGGTCATCCGGCCGTACGTAACGAGTCGCCGGTTTCGGGTACCGATCTGGTGAACGTAGCCATTACCGGTGAAGGTATTTTTGATGGCAACGGCGGTGTTTGGCGCGCTATTGGCAAAGACAGGATGAGCGATAGTGAATGGCGCCAACTGGTTGCCAGTGGCGGTGTGGTAAGCGAAGATGGCAAAAGCTGGTATCCTTCGGAAGGCTACATTAAAGGCAATAAGATCAAAGATGTAAGTGTGATCCAGCCTGGTAAATCGCTAAGCGATTATGCGGAGTATAAAGATTTCTTTCGCCCGAATATGCTGGTGTTAACCAATTGCAAAAAGGTTTTATTAAAGGATATTACTTTCGAGAATTCGCCAAACTGGTGCCTGCATACGTTGCTTTGCGAAGATATGACCTTGCAGCAGGTACACGTTAAAAACCCATGGAACGCGCAAAACGGCGATGGTATTGATGTAGAGTCGTGTAAAAATGTGTTAATTGAAGGTAGTACGTTTGATGCCGGTGATGATGGTATCTGCATTAAATCGGGACGTGATGAAGATGGACGTAAACGTGGCCTGCCGACAGAAAATGTATTGATCAGAGATAACGTGGTTTATCGCGCACATGGCGGCTTTGTTATCGGCAGCGAAATGAGCGGCGGCGCCCGTAATATCTTCGTAACCGACTGTACTTTTATCGGTACCGATATTGGCCTGCGCTTTAAAACGGTACGCGGTCGCGGCGGGATTGTGGAAGATATCTACATCAAAAACATCAACATGCGCAATATTATTGGCGAAGCTATTTTGTTTGATATGTATTACATGAGCAAAGCTGGGTCAACCTTAGGTTTAAAAGACTTCCCTCCCGTTACCGAAGCTACGCCGCAGTTCCGTAATTTTTACGTAAGTAATGTATCTTGTAACGGTGCGAGGGAAGCCATTTTTGTACGCGGTTTACCCGAAATGAGCATCAAAGGTATCCACCTGGAAAACATGGTTTTTAAAACTACCAAAGGAGCGGAGTTTATAGAGGCTCAGGATATCTCACTCAAAAACATCACGATAAACGTTACTGATACCAAACAACTGATCTACATCGAAAATAGCAACTCGCTGCTATTTGATGGTATCCGCAGCTTTACCCCGACCGATGTATTTATGAATATCAATGGCGAGCGTTCGGCACACATCGCGGTGCAAAACACCGATACCGGAAAATCGAAAACACCGGCGACATTTAATTTTGGCGCTGAAAGTAAAGCCCTGGAAGGAGTTAAATAATAATGAAAAAATTAGCACTACTTGTTTTTTCGATTTTATTGATCACACAGATCAAAGCACAAGGTCCGGTTTATCCCAAAGAATTGACAGTTAGCCAGGATGGCAGCGCGGACAACAAATCCACGTTTAAAACAATACAGGAAGCAGTTAATTCAGTTCGAGATTTTGGGCAGCCGGTAACTATTCATATTAAAAAAGGGATCTATCACGAAAAACTGGTTATCCCAACCTGGAAAACCCAGATCACGCTATTGGGCGAGGATAAAGAAAACACCATCATCACCAATAACGATTACTCGGGGAAAGCCATACCGGGCGGTAAGGATATGTTTGGCAAAGAGAAGTTCACCACGTTTAACTCGTACACTGTATTGGTACAGGGTAGTGATTTTACAGCAAAGAATCTCACCATCGAAAACACAGCAGGCCGTGTTGGGCAGGCAGTTGCCTTACATGTTGAAGGCGACAGGTGCGTGGTAGAGAATTGCAGGATACTGGGTAACCAGGACACTCTCTATGTCTCAAACGAAGCGAGTCGTCAATACTATAAAGACTGTTATATCGAAGGTACCACCGATTTTATTTTTGGCGAAGCTACTTGTGTATTTCAAAGCTGCACTATTAAAAACCTGATGAGTTCGTTTACCACGGCGGCATCAACAACGCAGCGACAAAAGTTTGGCTATGTATTGTTCGATTGTAAGATTGTTGCAGATACGTCGGTACACAAAGCTTACCTGGGCAGGCCATGGCGATCGTACGCCAAAACGGTATATATCCGTTGTGAGTTAGGCAGCCAAATATTACCCGAAGGCTGGAATCCCTGGAAAGGTGATAATATGTTTTTGGATAAAGATAAAACAGCATATTATGCCGAGTATAAAAGTACAGGTCCTGGAGCTAACGCTGCAAAGCGAGTAGCATGGTCGCACCAGTTAACTGATAAAGAAATAAAAGAATATACTTTAGCCAATATCTTTTCGGGCCGCGAACCATGGAACCCGGCCACGAAATAAGATATATCCTAAACGCAATGCAATTGTAAATCCAATTGCATTTTTTTTGAGATACAAATGCAACCGTTTGCATTTTAAATTTTTACTATTGTGACAGTAAATCAACAACGTTTATCAAACCTATGAAAAACCACATTGCGGCAGCATTGATATTAGTAAGTCTTACCACTTTAGCTCAAAAAAAAGCAAGCGTTCCTGCGCCATCTGCGCCTAAATATGTGTCGAAGGTTTGGGTGGCCGATCAGGGAAACGGCACTTACAAAAACCCTATCCTCAATGCTGATTATTCCGACCCGGACGCGATACGTGTGGGTAATGATTTTTACCTGGTATCATCAAGTTTTGAAGATATGCCGGGCTTGCCAATCCTGCATTCAAACGACCTGGTTAACTGGAGCATTATAGGCCACGCGCTATTGCGCCAGCCGCCGTACGATCATTTCTCGAAACCGCAGCATGGTAATGGCGTTTGGGCGCCGGCCATCCGCTATCATAACGGTGAGTACTATATCTATTCGCCCGACCCGGATTACGGTATTTACGTGTTAAAAGCTAAAAATCCGGCAGGCCCATGGAGCGAACCGGTGCTGGTTGCAGGTGGGTCGGGTTTAATAGACCCCTGCCCGCTATGGGACGAAGACGGCACAGTATACCTGGTGCACGGCTGGGCAGGAAGCAGGGCGGGTATCAAAAGCATCATTAGCATCAATAAAATGAACGCCGAAGGCACTAAAGTAATAGATGAAGGCGTAATGGTTTTCGACGGTCACGAAACCGACCCTACCGTTGAGGGCCCGAAAATTTATAAACGCAATGGCTATTATTACATTTTTGCCCCGGCAGGTGGTGTGCCCACAGGCTGGCAGCTGGTGTTGCGTTCAAAAAATATATACGGACCGTATGAGCGTAAAGTGGTGATGGATCAGGGTAGAACTACAATCAATGGCCCGCACCAGGGCGCATGGGTTGATACCCAAACAGGCGAAGACTGGTTTCTGCATTTTCAGGATAAAGGCCCCTATGGCCGCGTAACACATCTGCAACCGATGAAATGGGTGGATAACTGGCCGGTGATAGGGCTTGACCCAAATCATACCGGGAAAGGTGAGCCGGTATTAATTTATAAAAAGCCCAACGTAGGTAAGGTTTACCCGATAGAAACTCCCGCGGAGAGCGACGAGTTTAACACGGTAGAATTAGGCAAGCAATGGCAATGGATGGCTAACCCTAAATCTACCTGGTTGGCTACTACCAATGCCGGTTACCTGAGGCTATTCTCGTATATGCCGCCCGATACCGTTAAAAACCTATGGGATGCACCGAACGTGTTATTGCAAAAAACACCGGCCGATGAGTTTATGGCGACCACCAAAATGACTTTTAAGCCCAATATTAAACTCGACGAAAAAGCAGGATTGGTAATGATGGGCTTTAGCTATGCGGGCCTGGCACTCCATTATAAAAAAGACGGTGTTTACCTAACTTATATGGATTGCAAGGATGCGGTGAAAGGGAATAAGGAAAAAGAAGAAACCATACTCAAAATGAATCAGCCTACAGTTTATTTGAGGGTAAAAGTTACCGCAGGCGCTGTGTGCAGGTTTAGCTATAGCCTGGATGGCTCGACGTTTACCGACGCCGGTACTGAGTTTAAGGCCGAAGTCGGCCGCTGGATAGGCGCTAAAGTGGGAATATTCTGTACCCGTACAACACAGATCAACGATTCGGGTTATGCAGACTTTGATTGGTTTAGGGTGGAGCCGGTGAAGTAGGGCCCCTCCCAAACCCTCCCCGGTAGGGAGGGCTTCAAAAAGCTTTTAAAAAAATAAAAAAGTCTCCCCTACCGGGGGAGATTTAGAGGGGGCTTATACGATGAAAAAACATCTGATATTAATCATTCTGCTAACCTGTTTTATCACAACACAGGCACAGGATTTTATGCCGCTTTGGCCTGCTGGTAAAATGCCCAATTCAAAAGGTATGCATTTACCCGATAGTATTGCTAACGAACGTGTATATAAGGTAGGTACACCAGGCATGTACGCGTTTTTCACCGGCAGACAGGAGAACAAGGGCGCGGCTGTGATCATTTGTCCGGGCGGTGGTTACGAGCGTTTGGCTTATATTATTAGCGGGACGCAACTGGCCAAGTGGTTTAATATTATGGGTATATCGGCATTTGTATTGAATTATCGTTTACCGGGTTCGCCCGACATCATTACCCGCAATACCGCACCTTTGCAGGATGCCCAACGTGCTATGCGTATTATCCGTGCAAACGCAGCCAAATGGGGAATTAAGCCGGATAAGATAGGCATCATGGGATCATCATCCGGTGGGCATGTAGCGTCAACATTAGCGACACATCCAGAAGATGTTTCGGCAATTAAAGATTCGCTGGATAACGTTCCGTTCAATCCAAACTTTGCAATACTTGTTTCACCAGTTATTACGATGGGTACTTATGCTCACCCAGGCAGCGTAAAAAACCTGCTTGGCCCAAATCCCACCAAAGAACTGATAGATAAATACTCTAACGAATTGCAGGTAACCCCAACTACCCCGCCATGCTTTATTGCCGATGCTTTTAACGATAAAACGGTTAACCCGATGAATAGCCTTTTATTTTACCAGGCGCTGTTAACCAACAAGGTACCGGTAAGCTTCCATGTATTCCCGCAGGGCGGACATGCGATAGCTTTGCGTAACAATCCGGGGTCGACACAATTGTGGACAAACCTTTGCGAAGCCTGGTTAAATGAAATGAATATTATTGGTGAACCCATGCCTGTAAAATAAATGTTACTGTTATTGTAAACGAGGCTTAATGAATTGAATATTAATGATATTTGATTTCATAAATAAACCCGAATATTAGCAGCCATAAATAAACCTTTTGACTATGGTTTAGTCAAAGCACAACTACACCTATTTTTTGAATCACATGCACCTCAAATCCTTAACGTTTAAGCTATTTATACTTTTCAATTTTGTAGGTATAATGGCCAGGGCACAATCGCAGCCGGCACCCGGAAGCATCAACACTTTAATATCAAAAATTGGCGCTTATAATGATGCCATGCCTGTTGAGAAGCTCTACCTTCATTTTGATAAGCCCTACTATTCGGTAGGTGATACCATTTGGTTCAAAGGTTATTTAATGAACCAGGCTATCGGCTACTCGCAGCAAAGCAGCCGCCTGTACGTGGAGCTGGTTAACGACAGTAATGCGGTGGTTAAACGCTTTGTGTTCCCGGTATCCATTGGTATTACCTGGGGCAACATCGCGCTAAGCAGCATGTATGTGCACGAAGGCGCTTATACTATAAGGGCGTATACCAACTGGATGCGCAATTTTGGCGACGACTACTTTTTTAAACAGGCATTTTACATCAATAACCAGGGTTTCAACACCTGGCTCATCAATTTAAAACCGACCATAACTACCGTTTCCGGGAAAGATAATGTTAAAGTTGCTATGCAGTTTAACAGCCTCGACGGGCAAACTACGGGGTTAAAAACTTTGCAGCTAAAGGTGCTTAATGGTAAAAAGGTATTGTTCCGCAATAGTGCCCAAACCGCTACGGATGGTTCGATGGATGTGGACTTTGCCCTGCCACCGGCAACAACTTTAAAAAACCTCAGCATTGTTGCGCAGGATAAACTCGATCCCAAACGTACAGCCGTTATTCCGATTGGCGTAAACCGCCCGCAGGATGTTGACCTGCAGTTTATGCCCGAAAGCGGCCACCTCATTGCCGGCCTGCCTACACGTGTAGGCTTCAAAGCTGTTGGCGAAGATGGCAGGGGAATTGATGTGCAGGGTTCTGTTTTTGATAGTGATAATATTGAGGTCGCCCGCTTAAAATCGTTAAAATATGGCATGGGTACATTTGATATTACCCCGCAGGAAGGCAAAACCTATACGGCCAAAGTAACTATGGCTAACGGTGAAGAAAAGAGTGTTTCGTTGCCGGCTATTGCCACTTCGGGTTTGGTTTTAAAAGTAAAAAACAACCGCACTGCCGATAGCATAACTGTGAATGTTTACACCACAGCAGGTACAGGCGAAAAATATAACCTGATCGGTATGGCGCGCAACGCGGTATGCTACGGGGCTTC
>Ga0209026_1000242_pt1 | contig 70111 bp, 60 predicted proteins | sample AraplaCL_Col_mCL_FD_184262 | JGI IMG/M metagenome (GOLD analysis project Ga0209026, IMG submission 184262) | Arabidopsis root microbial communities from the University of North Carolina, USA - plate scrape CL_Col_mCL (SPAdes) (version 2) | ecosystem: Host-associated > Plants > Roots >...
GGGACGATCGACATGCGCGACCTGGAAGCGGTCAACGGGTTGCTGCAATGAGCGACGCACGCACCAGGTCCGGTTCTTTTTCCCCTCTCCCTCCGGGAGAGGGTGCCCATGGGGCGGGAGAGGGTGCCCATGGGGCGGGAGAGGGTGCGGGCGGAGCGTGGCGCCCCACTTCGACCGAACCCTCTCCCCAACCCCTCTCCCACAGGGAGAAGGGCTTGAATGCGGAGAGCTGAACGATGTTCGCCTACTACTTCCAGCTCGGCCTGCGCAGCCTGCGCCGCAATCCTGTCCTTACCTTGTTGATGGTGATGGCGATCGGCTTCGGCGTGGCCGCGTCGATGATCACGTACTCCGTGTTCCGCGCGGTGTCGGGCAACCCGATACCCGACAAGTCGGCGCAGCTGTTCATTCCGCAGATCGACGGCTGGGGCCCGCAGCAGAACCTCAAGGGCGAGCCGGCGGAAGCGGTGAGTTACATCGACGCGATGGCGCTGCTGCGGGCACATGAGGCAAAGCGCAAGACGATGCTGTACCAGGTGCTGATGTCGGTGATGCCGGGCGGCGACCGCGAACTGCCCATCGCCGTCAACGGCTATGCCGTGGGCAGCGACTTCTTCGCCATGTTCGAGGTGCCGTTCCGCTATGGCGGCAGGTGGAGTGAGCAGGACGATGCGGCGCGCGCCGCCGACGTGGTCATCAGCGGCGAGCTCAACCAGAAGGTGTTCGGTGGCGCGAACAGCGTGGGTCGCACGATCGACCTTGGCGGCCACGACTACCGCGTGGTGGGCGTCACCAGTCACTGGAACCCGCGCCCGCGTTTCTACGACCTGTTCAGCACTGACGGTTTCGCCGATGAACCGGACATCTACCTGCCGTTCACCCGCGCGATGGACCTGAAGATGTATCCCAGCGGTCGCAACAGCTGCCGTGGCCAGCTCAGCTTCACCAACTGGACGGATTACACCCAGAGCAATTGCGTGTGGATCACGCCCTGGGTGGAACTGGACACCCCGGCCGAAGTCGCGAGCTATCGCAGTTTCCTCACCAACTATGCCATCGACCAGCAGCACGCCGGCCGCTTCAACTGGGCGCCCAACGTGCGCCTGCGCGACGTGGTGCAGTGGCTGGACCACGAGCATGTGGTGCCGCCCGAGAGCCGCATCTCGCTGGTGGTGGCGCTGGGCTTCTTCCTGATCTGCCTGGTCAACACCATCGGCCTGCTGCTTGCCAAGTTCATGCGCCGCGCCGGCGAGATCGGCGTGCGCCGCGCGCTGGGCGCCACGCGCAGGGAGATCTACGCCCAATACCTGATCGAGGCGGCCACGGTGGGCCTGGTCGGCGGCGTGCTGGGTCTGCTGCTCACCGCGCTGGGCGTGTCCGGGGTGGGCATGCTGTTTCCGCCGCAGATCGCGCAGCTGGCGGAGCTCGATGTCTCCCTGGTGGGGCTCACCCTGGTCGTGGCCATCGTCGCCACCGTGCTGGCGGCGTTCTACCCGGCGTGGCGCGCGGCGCACGTGCAGCCGGCCTGGCAGTTGAAGTCGAGCTGAGGAGAGGACGATGAGCATCCAGATCCGCCCCATCCTCACCGCGCTGCGCCGTCACAAGGCGGGCACCGTGCTGATCACGTTGCAGATCGCGCTGACCCTGGCCATCGTGTGCAACGCGCTGTTCATCATCCACGCGCGACTGGCCAGCCTGTCCGAGGTCAGCGGCGTGGACGAATCCAGCGTCTTCGTCATCAAGAACCAGTGGGCGACCGAATGGCCGACGGCGCAGGTCGACGCGCAGGTGCAGGCCGACCTGCTCGCGCTGCGGCAGTTGCCCGCCGTGCGTGACGCCTCGCCGGCCAACGGTTATCCATTGCAGGGAGGCGGTTGGGACAACTTCGTCACGTTGACCCCCGAACAGACTCAGCCGACCACCGATTCCGCGGTGTACACCGGCGACGAGCATTTCATCGGCACGCTGGGGGTGAAGCTGGTCGCGGGACGCAACTTCCGCCCCGACGATGTGATGGTGATGGGTACCCAGCAGGCGGTCACCCCACCGACGGTGATCGTGAGCAAGGCGCTGGCCGATCGGCTGTTCCCCGGTGGCAACGCATTGGGCAAGAGCTTCTACGCGATGGGCGCCACGCCCAGCACCATCATCGGCATCGTCGATCCGCTGCATCGCCATGGCGTGAGTCAGTGGAACAAGGCTTATGCCGGGCAGTCGCTGATCTGGCCGATACGGTCGGCCGATTCGCGCGGCCTCTACTACATCGTGCGTGCCAAGCCCGGCCAGCTCGCCGCCGCGATGCGCGAAGCGCCGAAGGCGCTGTATGCGCAGAGCCGCCTGCGCATCATCGATGCCAAGGACGGCATCCAGAACTACGCCACCATCCGTCACAAGGTGTACGACAGCGACCGCGGCATGGCGATCCTGATGGGCATCATCTGCGTGGTGCTGCTGGCGATCACCGCCGCGGGCATCGTGGGCCTCACCAGTTTCTGGGTCGGTCAGCGCCGCAAGCAGATCGGCGTGCGCCGGGCGCTGGGTGCCAAGCAGCGCGACATCCTCGCCTACTTCCTTACCGAGAACTTCCTGATCAGCACGGCGGGCGTGACGCTGGGCATCGTGCTGGCGTTCGCCTTCAACCTGTGGACGGTGACCCGCTTCGCGCTGGATCGCATGTCGCTGGCCTACGTGGGCGTCGGCGTGATCGTGCTGCTGCTGCTGGGACAAGGCGCGGTGCTGGCGCCGGCGCTGCGCGCCTCGCGCGTGTCGCCGGTGGAGGCCACGCGCAGCGTGTGACTGCTTTGCTCCCCTCTCCCACTTGTGGGAGAGGGGCCGGGGGAGAGGGCGGGATTTGCAACAACGCCCGAGCACCCTCTCCCCCAACCCCTCTCCCGCAATGCGGGAGAGGGGAGCGGCGATTGGCCTCTCCCGCCGGGAGAGGTGCTCAAACAACGGAGAGAACGAAATGTTCGCCTACTACCTCGACCTCGCATTGCGCAGCCTGAAACGCAGTCCCGGCCTCACCGCCTTGATGGTGCTGGCGATCGGCTTCGGCGTGGCCGCCTCGATGACTTCGTGGTCGGTGTTCCGCGCCGTGTCGGGCGACCCGATCCCGTGGAAATCCGCGCAGCTGTTCGTGCCGCAGGTTGACAACTGGGGGCCGAACGGCCGCGATCCCGACGGCGATCCGCCGAACGCGATGGACTACACCGACGCGACGGCGCTGATGCGCGACCACCGCGCCAAGCTGCAGTCGGCGATGTACCAGATCTCGCCCTCGGTCGTGCCGGCGGAGGCCACCAAGCATCCGATCAACGTCAGCGGCCACGCGGTGTACGGCGAGTTCTTCCCGATGCTGGACGTGCCGTTCCTGTACGGCAGCGGCTGGAGCGCCAGCGACGACGCCAACCGGGCGCAGGTGGTGGTGATCAGCAGCAAGCTCAACCAGAAGCTGTTCGGCGGCACCAGCAGCCTGGGCAAGAGCGTCAACATCGAAGGCCACGACTACCGCGTGGTGGGCGTGCTGAACGACTGGAACCCGCAGCCGCGCTTCTACGACGTGGTCAACTCGGGCGGCTTCAACAGCCAGACCGACGATGTGTTCCTGCCGTTCCTGACCGCCATCCAGGCGAACATGCAGAACGATGGCAACACCAACTGCAATGCGGTGCCCAAGGAATCCGGCTTCGTCGGCCTGCAGCACTCCGAGTGCATATGGATCGCCTACATGGCCGAGCTGGACGACGCCTCGGCGGTGTCGGCCTATCGCAACTACCTGCAGGGTTACGCCCGCGAGCAGCAGCAGAACGGACGCTTTGGCTGGGCGCCGAACAACCGCCTGCGCAACCTGCCGGCGTGGCTGGACAACCAGCATGTGGTGCCCAGCGACACCAAGGTCTCGCTGCTGGTGGCGCTGGGCCTGCTGCTGGTGTGCCTGGTCAACACCATCGGCTTGCTGCTGGCGAAATTCCTGCGCCGCAGCGCCGAGATCGGCGTGCGCCGCGCGCTGGGCGCGCCGCGCATGGCGATCTACGCGCAGTTCCTCACCGAGGCCGGCATCGTCGGCGCGGCCGGCGGCGTGCTCGGCCTGCTGCTCACCTGCGCCGGCGTGGCCAGCGTGGGCTGGGTGATGCCCAAGGACATCGCCGCCCTCGCACGGCTGGACGTCTCGCTGCTGGTGCTGACCCTGCTGGTGGCGGTGATCGCCACCATGCTGGCCGGCCTGTACCCCACCTACCGTGCCTCGCGGGTGCAGCCCGCGTGGCAGCTCAAATCGAACTGAGGCCAATCATGTCGTCCTCCGTCGCGCATTCCGTGCCATACAACTTCCCCGTTCGCCCTGAGCGTAGGCGCGCAGCGCCGAAGTCGAAGGGCATTGCATACCAGCCGATGGCCCCACGCCCTTCGACTTCGCTTCGCTACGCTCAGGGCGAACGGTCGGGGGCGGTGGAACGTTGTGTTGGCCATACCTTGTCGAGGAGCGCGCCATGAAACTGCACCCCATGATCGCGGCATTGCGCAAGCACAAGGCGGGCGTGGTGCTGATCGCGCTGCAGATCGCGCTGACCCTGGCGATCGTCTGCAATGCCATCTTCATCATCGGCCAGCGCATCGACCGGGTGAACCGCCCCACCGGGCTGGACGAGAGCAACCTGTTCCTGGTCACCCAGCAATGGGTGGGCGCGCCCAGCGCCGACACCCCCGACGGCGTGGCCAAGCTCGACGCGATGCAGAAGGAGGATCTCGCCGCGCTGCGCAACCTGCCCGGCGTGGCCTCGGTGACGCCGATCAACTCGCTGCCGCTGCTCAATTCGTCCTGGAACGGCGCGGTTTCGACCAAGCCGGACCGGAAGTTCAGCGACAAGGGCGACAACGTGCGCACCACGTACTACTTCACCGACGAGCAGGTGATGTCGACGCTGGGCCTGAAACTGGTGGCCGGCCGCGCGTTCAATGCCGGCGACGTGCAACACCAGGGTTTCCGCGACAACCCCCCGCGCCCGATCATCATGGTCACCAAGGCACTGGCGGACAAGCTGTTCCCGCAAGGCGACGCGGTGGGCAAGCCGATCTATGTCGACGGCAGCAGCTCGCCCAGCACCATCGTCGGCGTGGTGGCGCGCCTGCAGGTGCCTTCCACCGGCACCTGGGTCAACGGCTTCACCTGGAATGCCACCCTGGTGCCCACGCGGCTGAATGCGGGCTTCGCGCGTTACGCAGTGCGTACCAAGCCGGGCCAGCTGGAAGCGGCGATGAAGGCGGCGGCGCCCACGCTGTACAAGGTGAACCCGCTGCGCGTGCTCGACGACGAGAGCGTCAAGTCGTTCGCCGACATCCGCGCCGAGGCCTATCGCGCCGACGTGGGCATGGCGATCCTGATGGGCGTGATCTGCCTGGTCCTGCTCAGCGTCACCGCGGCGGGCATCGTGGGCCTCACCAGCTTCTGGGTCGGCCAGCGCCATCGGCAGATCGGCGTGCGCCGCGCGCTGGGCGCGCGCAAGGTCGACATCCTGCACTACTTCCAGCTGGAGAACCTGCTGATCGCAGGCAGCGGCGCGGTGATCGGCATCGTCATGGCGATCGGCCTCAACCTGTGGCTGATGCGCCTCTACCAGATGGATCGCCTGCCGGTGGTCTACACCCTGGTCGGCGTGGTGGCGGTGCTGGTGCTGGGCCAGTGCGCCGTGTTCGTGCCGGCCCGACGCGCCTCCAACGTGCCGCCGGTGACGGCCACGCGCGCGGCGTGACGCTTTTTCCCTCCCCCGCTTGCGGGGGAGGGTGCCCGCGAGGGCGGGAGGGGGGTACGGGCGAAGCGCAGCGTCGCGCGCTGGCCGAACCCTCCCCCCCAACCCCTCTCCCGGCGGGAGAGGGGAGCAAGTCCTGGCCATTGGGAGATTGGGAATGTTCGGCTACTACCTCGACCTCGCCCTGCGCAGCCTCAAGCGCAACCGCGTGCTCACCGTGCTGATGGTGCTGGCGATCGCGGTGGGCATCGGCGCGTCGATGACCACGTTGACGGTGATGCACCTGCTCTCCGGTGATCCGTTGCCGGGGCGCAGCCAGCATATTTATTACCCGCAGGTGGATTCCGATCCCACGCCTGAGAAACAGCGCAAAGAGCCACTCGACATGATGGACTACCGCTCCGCAGTGGATTTGTGGAGTGCGCATCGCGCCGACCGACAGGCGTTGATCGCCAATAGTCAGGTCAAGGTGCGAGCGCCGGATGCGAACGTGCCACCACTGATGCTGAACATGCTGGCCACGACCTCGGATTTCTTCCCGATGTTCGACGTGCCGTTTGAATTCGGTAACGGCTGGGCTGCACTGGATGACGCAAAGCACGCCCGCGTTGCCGTGATCTCGTCTGATCTGAATGACAAGTTGTTTGCAGGGAAAAACAGCGTCGGCCGCACGTTGCGTCTGAAAGACAGTGATGTACGCATCGTTGGCGTGTTGGCACCCTGGCGACCATCGCCGCTTTTCTACGATGTGCGCGGCGGCCGCTTTGCCAACGGTGATACCGCCGATTTCTACGGCAAGCCGGAGGACGTGTTCACACCCTTCAACACGGGCCTGGAAGTTAACGACGGCAATTTCTGGCAGTTCACCTGCTGGCACGCACCCGACAAGCCCGGTCATTTGGAGAATGCGCCATGCGTGTGGATTTCGCTGTGGGTGCAATTGGATGACGCAGCAAAAGTGGCGGCGTACCGCGACTTTCTCGGTCACTACTCGGATGAACAAAAGGCGCTGGGTCGCTTCAAGTTCGCCGACACGCGGTTGCGCACGCTGATGCAGTGGTTGGACTTCAATGGTGTGGTGCCGTCCGATGTGAGGCTGCAGACTTGGCTGGCATTCGCATTCCTTGCCATTTGCCTGTTCAACACCGTTGGCCTGCTGCTGGCGAAGTTCCTGCGTCGCGGCGGCGAGATCGGCGTGCGTCGCGCGTTGGGGGCTTCGCGACGCGCGGTGTTCGCACAATGTTTGGTCGAGGCAGGATTGATCGGATTGCTGGGTGGAATCGGCGGCTGGCTGCTGACCTTGGTCGGGTTGTGGCTGGTGCGGCGGCAATCGGTCGCGTATGCCGATCTCGCGCACCTCGATCTCGGCATGTTTGTCACGACTTTTGTCACGGCCGTGGCAGTGAGCCTGCTCGCCGGCGCTCTTCCCGCGCTGCGTGCAAGCAGGATCGCGCCGGCCTTGCAGCTCAAGACACTGTGATGCACTGATGAGCATCTTCAATATGCAAATCCGCCCCATCCTTGCCGCGTTGCGTAAACATCGTCTCGCCACGATCCTCATTGCGCTGGAAATCGCCTTGGCGTGCGCCGTGTTGTGCAACGCCTGCTTCATGATCGCCAGTCGTTTGTCAGCCATGCACATCGTCAGCGGCGTGGACGAAAATGCGCTCGCAACGGTGCAACTGAGCGGCTACGACCCGGCGAAATCCGCCGATGTGGACGCCCGCGCACTGGCGGCGTTGCGTGCAGTATCCGGCGTGCAATCGGTCGCGCTACTCAATTCGATACCCTTCGGCATGCGCCGCGGCACGGCGGGCATCACCACGGACGCGGCCGGACAGCGCTTTGGTGGCGTCATCGAGTTTTACGTTGGCGGTCCCGGTAGCTTTCATGCGCTTGGCCTGCAGCTCACGCGCGGGCGTGGGCCGCAGCCGGATGATTTCCAACCATTCGCTGGATTGATGCCGGAAGAGGGGCCCATCCAGGTAACGCAAGCCTTGGCCGAACATTTGTGGCCCGGTGAAGATCCGCTGGGCAAGCAGATCTGGCAGGACAAATTCCACTTTCGCGTTGTTGGGGTATTGAAGACCTTGGCCAGGCCAGACCCGCCCGGCTGGACTCCAGGTAAGCGCGCATGGTCGGTGTTCGTGCCGGCGTTGCCAGGGCCGTTTCTGTCCGGCAGCTATCTGTTGCGCGCGAATCCGCAAGACATGCCGCGCGTGATGCGTGATGCGCTGCTCGCAATCGGCAAGGCGCTGCCCGACGTGGTGATCGATCGCGAAGACAGCCATACGCTGACCGAGCTGCGCGACATCACGTTTCGCAATGACCACGCCATGGCCGGCTTGTTGATCGGTGTGATCATGGCGCTGCTCATGGTCACCGCGCTGGGCATCGTCGGCCTCACCAGCTTCTGGGTGGCGCAGCGGCGCAAGCAGATCGGCATCCGTCGCGCGATCGGCGCGACGCGGGGCGACATCCTGCGCTACTTCCAGACCGAGAACTTCCTGATTGTCACGTTCGGCATCGCGCTCGGCATGCTGCTCGCCTTCGTGCTCAACGCGGTACTGATGAAGTTCTACGAGCTGCCGCATTTGCCTTTGTATTACCTGCCGCTGGGCGCGCTGGCGCTGTGGGGGTTGGGCCAGCTCGCGGTGCTTGGCCCCGCGCTGCGCGCCGCGGCGGTACCGCCGGTGGTGGCGACGCGGAGCGTGTGAGTTTTCCCCTCCCCCTCCGGGGGAGGGTGCCCACAGGGCGGGAGAGGGTACGGGCGGAGCGTGGCATTGCGCGCTGGCCGAACCCTCTCCCCCAACCCCTCTCCCCAAGGGAGAGGGGAGTGCAATCAGGGAGGCATGACATGTTCGGCTATTACCTCGATCTCGCCTTGCACAGCCTGAAGCGCAACAAGGCGCTCACCGCCCTGATGGTGCTGGCGATCGCGCTGGGCATCGGTGCGTCGATGACCACGCTCACCGTGCTGCACGTGCTGTCCGGCGACCCGCTGCCGGGGCGCAGCGGCACGCTGTATTACCCGCAGATCGATCCGCGCGACAACGGCGGCTTGCTGCCGGGCAAGGAGCCGCCGGAGCAGCTCACTTACATCGACGGCCTCAACCTGCTGCATGCGAAGCGGGCGGATCGCCAGGCGCTGATGACCGGCGGTGCGGTGCCGATCCAGCCCGACTCGGCCGCGCTCGATCCGTTCTACGTGGAGGCGCGCTACACCACCGCCGACTTCTTCCCGATGTTCGGCACGCGCTTCCGCTACGGCCAGGGCTGGAACGCGGCGGACGACGAGGCGAAGGCGCGCGAAGTGGTGATCAACAGCGAGCTGAACGAACGCCTGTTCGGGGGCGCCAACAGCGTGGGTCGCACGCTGCGCATCGGGGACACCACGTTCCGCATCGCGGGCGTGCTCGACGACTGGGCGCCCAGTCCGCACTTCTACGATCTCAACACCGGTTCGTACGGCTACACGGAACAAGTGTTCATGCCGCTGCTGACCGCGCTGGACCTGCACATGGATCACAACGGTTCCACCGACTGCTGGGGCAACGGCGCTGGCGGCGCGGGCCATATCTATCCGGCGGCAAGTTGCGTGTGGATGCAGTTCTGGGTGCAGCTGGACACGCCGGCCAAGGCGGCCGACTACAAGGAATTCCTGGTCCATTACTCGGAGCAGCAGAAGGCGCTGGGGCGTTTCGTGAAGGCGCCGAACGTGCGCCTGCGCAACGTGATGCAGTGGCTTTCCTACGAAATGGTGGTGCCCGACGACGTGCGCCTGCAGACCGGGCTGGCGTTCGGCTTCCTGCTGGTGTGCCTAGTCAACACGGTGGGCCTGATGCTGGCGAAGTTCCTGCGTGGCGCGGGCGAGCTGGGCGTGCGCCGTGCGCTGGGCGCGTCGAAGCGGGCGCTGTTCGCGCAGTTGCTGGTCGAGTCCGGGGTGGTGGGCCTGGTGGGCGGCATCGGGGGGCTGCTGCTGGCCCTGCTGGGCCTGTGGGTGGTGCGGCACCGCCCTTCGGACTACGCCGCGCTGGCGCACCTGGACCCGACCATGTTGTTCACCACCTTCCTGCTGGCGGTGGGTGCGAGCCTGCTGGCCGGCCTGCTGCCAGCGTGGCGTGCCTGCCAGATCGCACCCGCCCTGCAATTGAAAAGTAATTGAGGGGACAGCCATGGAACTGCGACCGATACTTTCCACGCTGCGCCGGCACAAGACCACCGCCTGGCTGCTGATCCTGGAAATCGCGCTGACCTGCGCGATCGTCTGCAATGCGGTATTCATGATCGGCCACCGGCTGCAGCACATGCACATGTCCACCGGCATCGCCGAGCACGATCTGGTGCAGGTCCAACTGGCGGAGATCGTGCCCTCGCCCGACGTCTACGCGCGGGCCGAGGAGGATCTCGCCGTGCTGCGCCAGATACCGGGCGTGCAGGCGGTGGCGTTGACCAACCAGTTGCCGCTGCAGGGTTCCTCGTCGAACGCCGGGATCAAGCTGGATATCGCGCAACGCCAGCCCACGCTCAGCGCCGGCACCTATTTCGGCGAGAACCTGCCGCAGACCATGGGTGCGCGGCTGGTGGCGGGGCGTTACCTGCAACCCGACGAGTTCATGCATGCGGACATCGTGTTGAAGGCGCTGGCCACCGGCGACACGAAACGGCTGCCGGCGGTGACGGTGATCACGCAAGCCATGGGGCAGCGCCTGTGGCCAGGGCAGAATCCGCTGGGCAAGAGCTTCTATATCGGCCCGGTCCCGGTGCGGGTGGTCGGCGTGCTGGCGGATCTGGCGCGCGCCAATGCCTACGACGACGCCACCGCGCACTACTCGATGATCCTGCCGCTGTTCTTCGGAGCGGACAAGGACCAGAGCTACGTCATCCGCACCCGCCCGCAGGATCGCGAAGCCGTGCTCAAGGCCGCGGTGGCCGCGCTGAAGAAGGCCGATCCGGAACGGGTGGTGACCAAGCAGCGCACCTACGACGAGCTGCGCGAGAAATTCTTCGAGAACGACCGCGCGATGGCCGGCATCCTGATCGGCGTGATCGTGGCGCTGCTCACGGTGACCGCGCTGGGCATCGTGGGCCTGGCCAGCTTCTGGGTGGGGCAACGCCGCCGCACCATTGGCGTTCGCCGCGCTCTGGGTGCCACCCGCGGCGACATCCTGCGCTACTTCCAGACCGAGAATTTTTTGCTCGCCACCTTCGGCATCGTGCTGGGCATGGTGCTGGCCTACGGCATCAACCTGTTTCTGATGCTGCATTACGAATTGCCAAGGTTGCCGGCGATCTATTTCCCGGTCGGCGCGCTGGCGCTGTGGGCGATCGGCCAGCTCGCCGTGCTGGGGCCCGCGCTGCGTGCATCCAGAGTGCCGCCGGTGGTGGCGACGAGGGCGGTTTGATTTTCCCCTCCCCCATCGGGGGAGGGTGCCCGCAGGGCGGGAGAGGGTACGGGCTGGCCTCGGTGCCGGAAGTGCCCTCTCCCCCAACCCCTCTCCCGCAAGCGGGCGAGGGGAGTGATGAAAGGCCTCTCCCGCAGGGGGAGTCCAACCAAGGAGGCATGGAATGTTCGCGTACTACCTCGACCTCGCCTTGCGCAGCCTGAAGCGCAACAAGGTGCTCACGCTGCTGATGGTGCTGGCGCTCGCGCTGGGCATCGGCGCCACGATCACCACGCTGGCCGTGTTGCGGTTGCTGTCCGGCGACCCGCTGCCGCAGAAGAGCGCGCAGCTGTTCTACCCGCAGCTGGATCCCTATCCCGCAAACCGCCCGTTCTCGCGCAGCGGCAAGCGGGTACCGTTCCTGCTGAGCTACGTCGACGCCATGAACCTGCTGCATGCCGGCAAGGCGCCGCATCAGGCGGCGGTGGCGCTGTCGCAGGTCAAGCTGACGCCGCAGACGCAGCAGGGCAAGCCGTTCTATGCGGACGGCGTGATGACCACGGCGGACTTTTTTCCGATGTTCGACGCGCCGTTCGAGTACGGCACGGGCTGGTCCGCGGCGGACGACGACAGCCGTGCGCAGGTGGCGGTGATCGCGAGCTACCTCAACGACAAGTTGTTCGGCGGCGCCAACAGCGTGGGACGCATGATCCGCATCGAGGACCACGACTTCCGCATCATCGGCGTGCTCCGGCCCTGGGCGCCGCAGCCGCGCTTCTACGCGCTGCATCTGGGCGGGCGCGATTACGGCAAGGGCGAGGGGGTGTTCATGCCGCTGCAGGGTGCGCGTGCCGACGGCATTTCACCGAGCACCATGATGGGCTATGGGTCGTCGATCGATATGCAGCACCTGGAAAGCGCGCAGGCCATCTGGCTGGGCCTGTGGGTGCAACTGCCCACGGCGGCGGACGTGGCGGCCTACCGCGAGTACCTGGGCCACTACGCGCAGCAGCAGGTGGCGCTGGGTCGCTTCCAGAAATCCGATACGGCGCTGTCGGGCTTGATGGAGTGGCTGCGTAGCGAGCACGTGGTGCCGGACGACGCGCGCCTGCAGGCGGGGCTGGCGTTCGGCTTCCTGCTGATCTGCGTGGTGAACACGGTGGGCCTGCTGCTGGCCAAGTGCCTGCGCCGCTCGCGCGAGATCGGCGTGCGCCGCGCGCTGGGCGCCTCGCGCGGTGCGATCTTCGCCCAGTTCATGGTCGAGGCCGCCATCGTGGGCGTGGCCGGCGGCGTGTTGGGCCTCGTCTTCGCCGAGTTGGGGCTGTGGGGCATCCGCCATCAGCCGGCGCAGTACGCCAGCCTCGCGCACCTGGACCTGTCGATGTTCGCGTTCACCTTCGTGGTGGCGCTGGCAGCCAGCCTGGTCGCTGGCCTGCTGCCTGCATGGCGCGCCTGCGTGGTGGCGCCGGCTCCGCAGTTGAAAGCGAGTTGAGGAGATGAGCATGGAAATCCGACCGATACTCGCCAGCCTGCGCAAGCACCGCATCCCGGCCACCCTGATCGTGCTGGAGATCGCGCTGGCCTGCGCGGTGCTGTGCAACGCGGTGTTCATGATCGGCCAGCGCATGGCCGACATCCACTGGCCGAACGCGATCGACGAGCAGGGCATCTTGGTGATTACGGTGAACGGCACCGACCCCAAGCAGGCCGCCAGCGACATTCCGCGCGACCTCGCCGCCCTGCGCGGCATCGCCGGGGTCACGGCGGTGGCGGCGGGCACCAGCATGCCGCTCGACCAGAATCCGGCGCTGTCAGGCTTCACCACCACGCCGGACGGCAAGACCACGGTGAACAGCTCGGTCTACTTCCTCGGCCGCGGCGGCCCGCAGGCGCTCGGCCTGCATCTGCTGGAAGGGCGCTTCTTCAACGACGACGAATATGCCGACAGCGGCTTCAAGGGCTTCAACTCCACCGGCCACGTGCTGCTGGTCACGCAAAGTGACTCGCAACGCCTGTGGCCGAACCAGAACGCATTGGGCAAGGTCCTGTACACCAATGGTCGCAGCTGGACGGTGGTCGGCGTGGTCGCCGACGTGCTGGCGCAGGATCCGAAGTTCAGCGGGCCGGGCGGGCGCTATTCCACCGTGTTCTTCCCGCTGCAACCGGATGGGGCGATGGGTGACTATGTGCTGCGCAGCGCACCGCAGGATCGCGCGCGTGTCCTGCGCGAGGCGATGGACGTGCTGGGCAAGCTGGAACCGGGCGCGGTGCTGCAGGGTGCGACTTACGCCGGCATGCGCGGCGACTATTTCGCCGACACCCGCAGCATGGTGTGGATGCTGATGCTGGTGTGCGTGGTGATGCTGGCGGTCACTGCGTTCGGCATCGTCGGCCTCACCAGTTTCTGGGTCGGCCAACGGCGGCAGCAGATCGGCATCCGCCGCGCGGTGGGCGCCACCCGCGGCCACATCATGCAGTACTTCCAGACCGAGAACTTCCTGCTCAGCACCGCCGGCGTGGTGCTCGGCATGCTGCTGGCGTTCGGCATCAACCTGTACCTGATGAGCCGCTACGAGATGAGCCGCATGCCCTGGTACTACCTGCCGACCAGCGCCGTCGCACTGTGGCTGCTCGGCCAACTCGCCGTGCTCGGCCCCGCTCGCCGCGCCGCGGCGGTGCCGCCCGTGGTGGCGACGCGGTCGGTGTGATTTTTCGCCCTGCCCTGCGTGCAGGGGAGGGCTGGGGTGAGGTGCTCTTGGGTGGAGCCAGAGCCACCCCCTCCCGATCTCCCCCTGCAGGCTGGAGGAGACAACCAAGGAGTCCTGGAATGTTCGGTTATTACGTCGACTTAGCGCTGCGCAGCCTCAAGCGCAACAAGGTACTCACCACGCTGATGGTGCTGGCCGTCGCGCTGGGTATCGGCGCGAGCATGACGATGATCACGGTGCTGCACGTGATGACGGCTGACCCGATACCCGGGCGCAGTGCACAGTTGTTCTATCCGCAACTCGATCCGCAGGGCATGGAGGGTTACGGCAAGCACAGCGAGCCGCCAGACGAGCTGACCTGGATCGATGCGATGAACCTGCTGCACGCGCGCAAGGGCGTGCGCCAGGCGGCGATGTCGGGCGGGCAGGCGACGGTGGTGCCGCCGCAGGGGCCGACGCACGCCTTCTTTGCCGATGCGCGCTACACCACGGCGGATTTCTTCGCGATGTTCGACGTGCCATTCGCGGCGGGCGGCGGCTGGACCGCGAGCGACGACGACAAGCACGCACGCGTGGTGGTGATCGCCCGGGATCTGGCCGACAAGCTCTATGGCACGACGCAGGCGGTTGGGCAGACGCTGCGCCTGGGCAAGTACGATTTTCGCGTCGTCGGCGTGCTCGATCATTGGCATCCGGTGCCGCACTTCTATGACCCGAGCCAGGGCAACTACGCCAAACCCGAGCAGCTGTTCGTGCCGCTCGAGACGGCGATGGAACTCAAGCAGGCGACTCGGGGCAGCATGGAGTGCTGGGGGAATTTCCCGGCAGACGGTGAATTGACCAAGGCCGACCAGTGCGGCTGGGTGCAGTTCTGGGTGCAGTTGGACACGCCCGTGCAGGTGGCGGCTTATCGCGATTTCCTGACGCACTATTCGGAGCAGCAGAAGACGCTAGGTCGCTACCAGCGGCCACCGGACACGCGGCTGTACGACGTGATGGCGTGGCTGGATCACAACCACGTGGTGCCGGGCAGTGTGCAGTTGCAGACCCTGCTGGCGCTGGGCTTCCTGCTGGTGTGCCTGGTGAACACGGTGGCGCTGCTGCTGGTGAAGTTCCTGCGCCGCGGCGGCGAACTCTCCGTGCGCCGCGCCATGGGCGCATCGAAACGTTCGGTGTTCGCGCAACTGCTGGTGGAGGCGGCGCTGGTGGGGTTGGCGGGTGGCGCCGTGGGCCTGCTGCTGGCGGCCTTCGGCCTGTGGATCGTGCGCCAGCAGCCGGTGCCGTATGCGGCACTGGCGCGCCTGGACGGCACGATGCTCGGCGCCACCTTCGCGCTGGCGGTGTGTGCCACCTTGCTGGCGGCCGTGTTTCCGGCGTGGCGCGCCTGCCGCATCGTGCCGGCTCGTTTGCTAAAGACGCAGTAAGGACATCGCGCATGCATCCCATCGTTTCCGCATTGAAGCACCACAAGACCACCGTCGTGTTGGTGGCGCTGGAGATCGCGCTGACCTGCGCCATCGTCACCAATGCCTTGTTCCTGATCGGCGATCGGCTGGCGACCATGCGCATGGTTACTGGTGTGGCCGACAACGAACTGGTGTGGGCGCGCACCAGCGGCCTCGACCTCGGCCAGGACGCTGCCAAGCGCGATCCGGACAGTGTGGCCGCCGCCGACGTCGCTGCATTGCGCGGCATGCCCGGTGTCGAGTCGGTGGCGATGGCCAACACGCTGCCGCTGGCCAGCAACTTCTGGAGCATAGGTGTCTTTCGCCGCCCCGGCGACGAGAAGAGCGGACTCGACAACGTGGTCGAATACCTGGGCTCGCCCGGCATGCTGCACACGTTGGGTATCAAGCTTTCAGCAGGGCGCGATTTCCTGCCGCAGGAATACGTCGACTACAACCCGTTCAAGCACCAGCCGCCGCCGACGGTCGCCATCGTCACGCGCACTTTGGCCGAGCAGTTGTGGCCGGACGATAGTCCATTGGGGAAAACCTTCTGGTTGGACAGCGAGGGCAAGCATGCTGTACAGGTGATTGGTGTGGTGGGGCACCTGCTCAATCCGGCCATCAACAAGTACCAGGGCGTCGGGCGTAGCCTGATCCTGCCGGTGACGCGGGTGCAGGGCGGCATGTACGTGTTGCGCGTGCAGCCGGACTCGCGCGGTGGGGTCAAGCGCGACCTGCCCGGCGTGCTCACCCGCATCGATCCCGCGCGCATCGTCACCGACGACCACATCTACGCCGACACGATCTCGGACTACTACCACGGCGACCGCGCGATGATCTGGCTGCTGGTGGTGGTGGTCACCTGTCTGCTGTCGCTGACCGCGCTGGGCGTGGTGGGCCTGTCGAGTTTCTGGGTGCAGCAGCGCACGCGCAGCATCGGCATCCGCCGTGCGATCGGCGCCACCCGGCGCGACATCCTGCGCTACTTCCAGATGGAGAACCTGCTGATCGTCGGCGCGGGCATCGTGCTCGGTTCGCTCGGTGCGGTGGGGCTCAACCTATGGCTGATGAAACACTACGAACTGGCGCACATGCCGCTGACCTGGCTTGGCTCCGGCGCCCTCGCGTTGTGGCTGCTCGGCCAGCTCGCCGTGCTCGGCCCCGCGTTGCGCGCGGCGGCGGTGCCGCCCGTGGTGGCAACGCGCAGCGTGTGATGCGCGGAAATTTTCATGTACGTAGGCCAGTGGTCATGGCAACCTTTTCAACCGGAGCCGCATCCATGCGGACATGTGCAGGAAACCCATGCGTACCGTACTGATCGTCGACGACAACCCCGCCGTGGGCGAGGCGCTGTCGCTGCTGCTGTCGCTGCACGACATCCGCCCGCTGGTGGCGCTGAACCAGGCCGAGGGGCTGGCCACGCTGGAGCGCGAGCGGGTGGACGTGGTGATCCAGGACATGAACTTCACCGCCGACACCACCTCGGGCGAGGAAGGCGTGGAGCTGTTCCGCGCGATCCGCGAGAGCCACCCCGACCTGCCGGTGATCCTGCTGACCGCCTGGACCCACCTGGAGACCGCGGTGGAGCTGGTGAAGGCCGGCGCCGCCGACTATCTCGCCAAGCCCTGGGACGATCACAAGCTGCTGGCCACGGTGGAGAACCTGCTGGAACTCTCCGAGTCCACCCGCGAGGTGAGCCGCGCGCGGCGCGAGCGCCGTCGCCGCCGCGAGGTGCTGCAGAGCACCTACGACCTGGACAGCCTGGTGTTCGCCTCCGAGGCGATGGCGCGCACGCTGGAGCTGGCCTGCCAGGTGGCGCGCGCCGAGGTGCCGATCCTCATCACCGGACCGAACGGCGCGGGCAAGGAGCGCATCGCGGCGATCGTGCACGCGAACTCGCTGGTGAAGAAGGGCCCGTTCGTGGCGGTGAACTGCGGCGCGCTGCCGGGCGAGCTGATCGAGGCCGAGCTGTTCGGCGCCGACGCCGGCGCGTACACCGGCGCGAACAAGGCGCGCGAGGGCCGCTTCGAGCTGGCCGACGGCGGCACGCTGTTCCTCGACGAGATCGGCAACCTGCCGCTGCCGGGCCAGATGAAGCTGCTGCGCGTGCTGGAGACCGGCCAGTTCGAGCGCCTCGGCTCGGGCAAGACGCGGCAGGCGAAGGTGCGCGTGCTGTCCGCGACGAACGCCGATCTCAAGGCGATGATCCGCGCCGGCACGTTCCGCGAGGACCTGTACTACCGCCTCAACGTGATTGAGGTGAACCTGCCGCCGCTGGCCGAGCGCACGGACGACATCCTGCCGCTGGCCGAGCACTTCCTCGCCGGGCGCGCCACGCTGGGCGACGCCGCGCGCGAGGCGCTGATGACATATCCGTGGCCGGGCAACGTGCGTGAGCTGAAGAACGCGATCGAGCGCGCCGCGCTGCTGACTGGCGGCAAGCCGATCACGCCGGAGCTGCTCAACCTGCCGCAAGTCGCACCGGCCGTCGTGCGCAACCTCGACGAACCCAGCCGCGAGGCGGTGGAGGGCGCGCTGCACCAGGCCGAAGGCGTGGTCAGCCGCGCCGCGCAGGTGCTGGGCCTGTCGCGCCAGGCGCTGTACCGGCGCATGGAGCGTTACGGGCTGACGGCGTAGTTACGGTATAACTGCGGGCGATCGGATGCGGGTCATTCGCAGGTCGCCACAAGGAACAGACATGGATCATCGGACGTTGCCGGCGTTGCTCCTTTCCCTGTTTTGCGCGGGTGCATGCGCGCAATCGGCAGTTGCGCCGGTTGCGCAGCATCCGCGCCTGCCGGGAGCCACGGCGGGCGCGGTGGCCGACAAGGTCCAGTTCCACTTCAAGGATGGCGACAGCCCCGGCATGCATTGGGCAAGGCAGATGGGGCAGGGTGTGGCGCGCGTCGTGGCGCAGGATCACAAGATGACGAACCACACGCTGGTGCAGTACGGACGCCCCGGCGTGGAGTGCAAGGTCTCGGCCATGAAGCCGGAGTGCCCCTAGGCGTCAGGCGGTACGCAGCGTAGCAGCGATAGCCATAGCGTCACTTTGACTCGAACCGGTCGCCCAGGAGCCCGCATGCGAACTTCACGCCTCGTTGCCCTGCCGCTGTGTCTGCTGGCCTTCGCAGCCGTGGCGCAGACGGCGCCCGACCAGTGGGCGCGCGTCGCGCCTTCCGCCAGTGCCGCCGCTCCGCACGACTATGCTGTGCACGCGGACAAGCCCTCGCCGTTCAAGTTCAAGGAATCGCGCAAGACCTGGGAGAAGGAGCCGCCGCCGCCGCGCGCGAACGACCAGAACGCGGTGATGGGCACCGGGCGCGCCTGGCAGAACGGCCAGCCGCCGGTGAGCTGCGCGCAGACGCCGCACGATCCGGCATGCCGTTGAGCCTCGCCACGCCCAAGCAGGGTCGCCGCTGATGTGGCGCCGCCTGAATTCGCTGCAGTTTCGGCTGACCCTGCTGCTGGCGGTGGCCGCGGTCGCCGGCGCGCTGGTCTACGTGGGCCTCACCCAGTGGCCGCTGCCGCAGTTGTTCGACTGGCTGCACAAGGATTTGTCGGTGTCGTTGCGCACGCCGGCGCAACTGGGCATGTACGGTGGCCTCGTGGTCAGCGCGCTGGTGCTGCTGCCGCTGGCCTGGTGGCTGGCATATCTGGTGATGTCGCCGCTGAGCCGCCTGCTGCGCGCGCTGGAAGGCGCGGTGGCGAGCTACCGCGACGGCGATTTCAGCTTCTCCATCGCGGCACGCCGCAGCGACGAGTTGGGCGAGCTGATCCGCATGCACAACGCGCTGGGCCAGACCTTGCGCGAGCAGCGCCAGCACTTGGTGCAGCGCGAGCTGCTGCTGGAGACGGTGGTGCAGAACACGCCGGTGGCGCTGGTGCTCACCGACGGCAACGGCCGCGTGGTCTATTCCAACATTGCCTCGCGCCACTTGTTCAACGAGGGCAAGAGCCTCAACGGGCTGGATTTCACTGAGCTGCTGACCGAGGCGCCAGAGGCGTTGTCGCGCGCAGTGCAGGGTGGCGAGGACGCGCTGCTCAGCGTGGAGATGGACGGCAGCGAGGAAACCTTCCACCTGTCGCAGCGTGCGTTCCGCCTGCAGGGACGGCCGCACCGGCTGCACTTGTTCCGGCGCATGACGCGCGAGCTGTCACGGCAGGAAGTGGCGACCTGGAAACGGGTGATCCGGGTGATCAGCCACGAGCTCAACAACTCGCTGGCGCCGATCTCTTCGCTGGCGCACTCCGGCGCCGAGCTGGCGCGGCGCGGCGACCTGGAGCGCCTGCCCGGCGTGTTCGCCACCATCGGCGAGCGCGCCAAGCATCTGCACGGCTTCATCGCCGGCTACGCCAGCTTCGCCAAGCTGCCGGCACCGCAGCTGCAGACGGTGGAGTGGGAACCGTTCCTTGCCTCACTGGCGTTGCACTGCCATTACCGGCTTGCCGCGCCGGCGCCTGCACATCCCGGCCGTTTCGACCCGGTGCAGATTGAGCAGGTCTTGATCAACCTGATCAAGAACGCGCACGAATCCGGTGGCGCGGAGGACGAGGTAAGTCTGACCCTCCTCGATGCCGGCAGCGAGCTGCGCATCGAGGTGGCCGACCGCGGCCCCGGCATGAGCGAGACCGTGCTGGCACAGGCGCTGCTGCCGTTCTATTCCACCAAGCGCTCCGGCACCGGCCTCGGCCTTGCGTTGGCGCGCGAGATCGCCGAGGCGCATGGCGGCCGCGTGCTGCTGGCCAACCGCGAAGGCGGCGGCCTGCGCGTGAGCCTGCGCCTGCCGCAGATCGGCGCGCGCTAGATGCGGTTGCCGGAGCGGCAGTAGGAGCGGCTTCAGCCGCGATCCCACGCCACGCCGGTCGCGGCTGAAGCCGCTCCTACGACAACCGATGCGCTCGCCTATACTGAAGCTCTCACTGGGGAATGGAGCGGGTCATGGGACAGTTTCTTGCATTGGTCATCGTGGTGCTGGTGGTGGTCACCCTGCTCAAGATGGTGCGCATCGTGCCGCAGGGCTACGAATGGACGGTGGAGACCTTCGGCAAGTACACCCGCACGCTCACGCCGGGCCTGCATCTGCTGATCCCGGTCTACCAGGGCGTCGGCCGCAAGATGAACATGATGGAGCAGGTGCTGGACGTGCCCTCGCAGGACGTCATCACCAAGGACAACGCCGTGGTGCGCGTGGATGGCGTGGTGTTCTACCAGGTGCTGGACGCGGCGAAGGCGGCCTACGAGGTGGCTCAGCTGGAGCAGGCCACGCTGGCGCTGATCATGACCAATATCCGCACCGTGCTCGGCTCGCTGGACCTGGACGAAAGCCTGAGCCAGCGCGACGCGATCAACGCCAAGCTGCTGCGCGTGGTGGACGAGGCCACCCACCCCTGGGGCGTCAAGGCCAACCGCATCGAGATCAAGGACATCGCCCCGCCGCGCGACCTGATTGACGCGATGGCGCGGCAGATGAAGGCCGAGCGCGAGAAGCGCGCGAACATCCTCGACGCCGAGGGCTTCCGCCAGGCGGCGATCCTCAAGGCCGAGGGCGAGAAGCAGTCGGTGATCCTCGCCGCCGAGGGTGAGAAGGAGGCCGCGTTCCGCGCAGCCGAGGCGCGCGAGCGCACCGCCGAGGCCGAAGCCAAGGCCACCACCATGGTGTCCGACGCGATCGCCAGCGGCAACGTCAACGCGCTGAACTACTTCGTCGCCAACAACTACATCGATGCGCTGAAGGCGATGGCCGCCTCGCCGAACCAGAAGATGCTGCTGCTGCCGATCGAGGCCACCGGCGTGATCGGCGCGATGGCCGGCATCGCGGAGCTGGCCAAGGAGTCGCTGGGGCAGCAGCAGGCGTCAGTCAAGGCCGCTCCGTCGCTGCCGCGTTGATGCTTTGCTCCCCTCTCCCGCTTGCGGGAGAGGGGTCGGGGGAGAGGGTGCCTTTCACGGAGGAACCAGGCATGACCAACCTGGATCACGCCAAATCCATGCGCTCGGCCCTGACTCAAGCCGAGCAATGCCGGTGGTATCACCTGCGTGCCCACCGCTTCCTCGGCCTGAAGTTCAAGCGCCAGCGGCCTGTCGGTCCGTACATCGTGGACTTTATCTGCCTCGAACACGGACTCGTCATCGAAGTCGATGGCGGACAACACGGCGATCAAGTCGCCTATGATCGTGAGCGTGACTGGTGGTTGGCCGGGCAGGGGTTCACAGTGTTGCGCTTCTGGAATCATGACGTATTGAATCGTACGGAGACGGTACTGGAGCGGATTCGACAGGCCGTCGAAGCGCCCTCTCCCCCAACCCCTCTCCCATGAATGGGAGAGGGGAGTTCTACATCAGGAATCTCCCATGCTCGGACAGATCGCAACGCATTACCTGTGGTGGATTCTCGCCCTGCTGTTGATCGCGGGCGAGGTGATGATGCCTGGCTATTTCCTGCTGTGGATCGGTATCGCCGCGGCCGCGATGGGCGTGCTGCTGTGGCTGATTCCCGGGATGGGCCTGCTGGTGCAGGCGGTGTTGTTCGCGTTGCTGGCGCTGGCTGCCTGCTTCGCCTACGCGCGCTGGCTGCGGCCGCGGATCGAGCGGCGCGCGCCCGGCGACGAGCGCCTGAACCGTCGTGCCGAGCAGATGATCGGCCAGCGCTACGAGCTGATCGAGTCCATCGTCAATGGTCGCGGCAAGGTGCGCGTGGGCGATGGCCAGTGGCTGGTGAGCGGTCCGGACCTGCCGCTGGGCAGCACGGTGGAAGTGGTCGCGGTGGACGGCACCACGCTGAAGGTGCGCGCCGCCGCATGAGTGCACCCGCCGCGGGCAGCCAGCCTTCCGTCACCGCCGCGCTGAACACGCGCATCGCCTTCCTGCTGGAGCTGGCACGGCGGCTGCACCAGTACGGCACCTCGGCGCCGCGGCTGGAGATGGCGATCGATCTCTCGGCGCGGCGGCTGGGCCTGCAGGCCGACGTGTGGTCCAGCCCCACCGCGATCATCATTTCCTTCGCCGACCTGGGGCAGGGCGACGAGGGCGTGGCACAGACCACCCAGGTGATGCGGCTGGCCCCCGGCGACGTGAACCTGGCACGCCTGTGCGAGGCGGACGCCATCGCCGACCGGGTGATCGCGGGCGAGCTGGGCCTGCGCGAGGGTTCTCGCCTGCTGCGTGCGCTGGGCGCGCCGGACACGCGCAAGGCGAAGATCAACACCGTCGCCAGTTACGGCCTGTCCGCCGCCAGCCTCGCGGCGCTGTTCCTGCACAGCTCCTGGGTCGATCTGGTGGTCGCCGGGGTGATCGGTTCGCTGATCGGCTGCATCACTCTCCTATCCGCCACGCGGCCGCGGCTGGCGGTGGCCAGCGATGCGATCAGCGCGGTGGTGGCGACCGCGGTGGCGATCCTGGTCAGCGCGTTCGTGGTGCCGCTGGCGATCAAGTCGGTGGTGCTGGCGGCGCTGATCATCCTGGTGCCGGGCATGTCGCTCACCACCGCGGTGCGTGAGGTGTCCAGCGGGCACCTGGTCTCAGGCATGGCGCGCCTGGGCGGCGCCATGGCGACCCTGCTCAAGTTGGTCTTCGGCACGGTGGCGGCCACTGAGGTCTGCGCCGCGTTCGGCATCCATGCGCGCGATTTCGCGCTGCCGCCGTTGCCGGGCTGGACCGACTGGCCGGCACTGCTGGTGGCGGCGATGGCGTTCGCGATGCTGTTCCGCGCCGCGCGGCGCGACTGGCCGGCAGTGGTCGTGGCGGTGATCGCCGGCTACCTCGCCACGCGCTGGGGCGGCGAGTTCTCCGGGCGCCTGCCCAGCGCGCCGTTCGGCGTGTTCGTGGGCGGCCTGCTGGTCAGCGCGTTGGCCAACCTCTACGCGCGCGTGGCAAAGCGGCCGGGCGCGGTGATCCGCGAGCCGGGCATCCTGCTGCTGGTGCCGGGCAGCGTGGGCTTCCGCAGCGTCTCCTTCCTGCTCGAACGCGACACCACCCTGGGCATGGACACCGCCCTGCTGCTGCTCACCCTGCTGGTGTCGCTGGTGGCCGGCCTGCTGTTCGGCGAACTGCTGGTGTCCCCCCGAAGATCTTTATGAAACAAAAACCGATCGAAACCGGCCAGCGTCCCGCTGCGAATGCCGTCACGATCGCGAACCCGCTCGGCCCGTTTGCCCCCTCTCCCGCTTGCGGGAGAGGGTTGGGGAGAGGGGGCACGCTCGCGAAAACCCGCTTGTGAATCCCCACAAAAAACGCCGACCCGAAGGTCGGCGTTTTCATGATGGGGTGTCTCGTGAAAAGTGCGGCCAAGGATGGCCGCCTGTTTGATCTTGCGGCCGCCATCCATGGCAGCCGCCCTTCGGGCCATCGCTGGCGCGATGTCAAAAATCGCTCCAGGCGATTTTTTCGCGATCATGGATGATCGCAAAGTACCCAATCAGATCAGCAAATCCTTTTCCTTCTTGCCGGCCTTCAGCGCCTCATTGAACCAGCGCGGGCGCTTGCCGCGGCCGGACCAGGTCTGCTCGGCATTCGCCGGGTTGCGGTATTTCGGGGGCACGGTGCCGCCGCTGCGGCGCTTGCCGCGGGCACCGCCGAAGATGTCGTCGAAGCTGTAACCTTCGGCCTTGATCAGGGCGTGGACCTTTTCGCGCAGCTTGACCACCTTTTCCTTGCGCAATTCATGCTGGCGCGATTGCGCCTTGCTGATCAGGTCATTGAGCTGATTGTGGTTGAGATTCTTGATATCGACGGCCATCGGAGGCTCCCGGAACGATGAAATGGTGGTGGCTCGGATCAATGCAGGACAAATGGCATTGCCGGCGCGATGGCCATTCTTGCGCAAATAAACCGCCTTTGCAAAGCGAGCGGTTTCACAAAAAAACCATGGTGGCGTGGTGGTATTGCGCCTGGCCATTAACCGGGATAATCGCCCGGAGAAACGCCCCGGCCGTGAAAACAAACGGCCGCGCATGGCGGCCGTTTGTCGTGGCATTGGCGACCGGTTTTAATCGAGCAGACCGAGCAGTTCGTCGCGGGTCACGGCGCGGCTTTCCGCATCAACGCGGGCGCGGTATTCCAGCGTGCCGGCGGCGAGGCCGCGTTCGCTGACCACCACGCGGTGCGGAATGCCGATCAGTTCCATGTCGGCGAACATCGCACCGGGGCGCAGGCCGCGGTTGTCCAGCACGGTCTCGATGCCGCGTGCGGCGAGTTCCTGGTAGAGCGATTCGGCGGCGGCGGCGACCTCCGGATTGCCCTTCGGATTGATCACGCAGACCGACACGCGCCACGGCGCCATCGCCTCCGGCCAGACGATGCCGGCCTCGTCGTGGCGCTGCTCGATCGCGGCCGCCACGATGCGGCTGATGCCGATGCCGTAGCAGCCCATCAGCATCACCTGGGCCTTGCCCTGGTCGTCGAGCACGGTGGCGCCCAGCGCCTCGGCGTACTTGCTGCCGAGCTGGAATACATGGCCCACCTCGATGCCGCGGGCGAGGTGCAGCATGCCCTTGCCGTCGGGCGAGGGGTCGCCCTCGACCACCTGACGGATGTCCTCGACGCGAGTGATGCGCGCATCGCGCTCCCAGTTGGCGCCGGTGTGGTGGGTGCCGTCCCGGTTGCCGCCGCAGACGAAGTCGGCCAGCACGGCAGCGCTGCGGTCCACGATCACCGGGATGGTGTCGGGCAGGCCGGCCGGCCCGATGAAGCCGGGGCGCGTGCCGGTGGCGGCGAGGATTTCCGCCTCGTCGGCGAGCACGAATTCATCGGGCAATTCCGCCAGCTTGCCGGCCTTCACCTCGTTGAGTTCGTGGTCGCCGCGCAGGCACAGCGCCACCAGGCCGTCGCGGCCTTTCACCAGCAGGGTCTTCACGCATTGCGCGGGCGAAACGCCAAGAAGCGCGCTGACTTCGGCTATGGTTTTCTGGGTGGGCGTATCCACGCGCTGCAGTTCGGCGGCGGGAGCGGGGCGACTCGTCGCCGGCGCCAATGCCTCGGCCTTTTCCACATTCGCTGCGTAATCGGAGCCGTCGGAAAACACGATGGCATCCTCGCCCGAATCGGCGAGCACCTGGAATTCGTGGCTGGCATTGCCGCCGATCGCGCCGGTGTCGGCCTGCACCGCGCGGAATCTCAGGCCCAGGCGGGTGAAAATGCGCGCGTAGGCGTCGTACATCGCCTGGTAGGTTTCCGCCAGCGAATCCTGGCCGAGGTGGAAGGAATAAGCGTCCTTCATCAGGAATTCGCGCGCGCGCATCACGCCGAAACGCGGGCGGATCTCATCGCGGAACTTGGTCTGGATCTGGTAGAAATTCACCGGCAGCTGCTTGTAGCTGTTGAGCTCGTTGCGCGCGTAATCGGTGATCACTTCCTCGGCGGTGGGCGCATAGCAGAATTCCTGCTCCTTGCGGTCCTTGATCTTCAACAGCTGAGGGCCGAATTTCTGCCAGCGGCCGGTTTCCTCCCACAGTTCCCGCGGCTGGATCGTGGGCATCAGCATTTCGACGGCGCCGGCGCGATTCATTTCCTCGCGCACCACGTTTTCCACCTTGCGCAGCACGCGCAGGCCCAGCGGCGACCAGGTGTACAGGCCGGACGCGAGCTTGCGGATCATGCCGGCGCGCAGCATCAGCTGGTGGCTGGCGATCTCGGCGTCGGCGGGCACTTCCTTGACGGTGGCCAGATGGAATTGGCTGAGGCGCATGCAGGGCGATTCCGGACTGAAAGAAGCCGGATTATAGCCGTGCGGAACCGTCTCGACGGTTCCGCAAACAGGCATGGCTTGCTCTGGCTCTGGTCATCAAGCTAACGACTGAAGCTGTTCTTGCGGGAAACGAGCTACAGCCTCGAAACGCCCCGTTACTACCCCGCGCAGAACTGCTGGTATTGCGCATTGGCGCTTTCGACCTGCTGCTTGCGCTGGGCGTCGTCCAGCAGCGCGGGCTTGCCGTTCTCCTGCATCACCACCGGGCCGCTGCCCTGCAGGGTGGCGAGGTTGGATTTCAGCGTGGCGCACAGCTTGGCGCGGTTGTCCGGGGTGTCGGCCACCGGGGCTGCCGAGGCCGGTGCGGTGGCGGGCGCCGGTGCGGTTTCGGCGGCCGGCTGCGCGGCCGGGGTAGCGGGGGACTCCACGCCGCCGGCCAGCTTCACCTGCTGGAAACGGGTGCCCTCGGGCGGCGCCGATTGCGAGTAGTGCACCGTGCCCTTGGCGTCCGTCCACTTGTAGATTTGCTGGGCGACGGCCAGCGGGGCGACCAGCAGCAGCGCCACGACGATCAGCGAGCGGGACATGGAATTCTCCAGGGCAACGCGGAATTGGCCGGGGCTCCCCACCCCGGTGCACCGCATTAGTTAACCGCCCGCGTCGTCCGGACACAAGCGGGTGATGGTTTACACTGGGTCTATCCCGTCACGGATTGATCCATGAGCGACTTCCTGCCCGTGCGCCCGCCCCGGCATCGCGGCATCTACCTGCTGCCGAACCTGTTCACCACCGGGGCGATGGCGGCCGGTTTCTACGCGATCGTCGCCAGCATCGGCGGCCGTTACGGCGACGCGGCGGTGGCGGTGTTCATCGCCGCGCTGCTGGATGGCATGGACGGCCGGGTGGCACGGCTCACCGGCACGCAGAGCGAATTCGGCGTGCAGTACGACTCGCTGTCCGACCTGGTCAGCTTCGGCCTGGCGCCGTCACTGGTGATGTACACGTGGTCGCTGTCCACGCTGCGCGACTTCGGCCCGCTGTGGGGCAAGCTGGGCTGGGCCGCGGCCTTCATCTACGCCGCCTGCGCCGCGCTGCGGCTGGCGCGCTTCAACACCCAGGTGGGCGTGGCGGACAAGCGCTATTTCCAGGGCCTGGCCAGTCCGGCCGCGGCGGCGGTGTGCATGTCCTTCGTGTGGAGCATGGACAAGTCGGATATCACCGGCGCCGAGCTGTGCTTCATCACGCCGTGGATCGCGGCGATCACCGGCCTGCTGATGGTCAGCCGCTTCCGCTATTTCAGCTTCAAGTCGCTGCCATTGGGCGACCGCCAGCTCGTGCCCTTTGTGTGGATCGTGGCGGCGCTGCTGATCCTCGTGCTGCTCTACCTCGACCCGCCGCGCGTGTTGCTGGCCGGTTTCACGGTCTACCTGCTTTCCGGCCCGGTGCTGACGCTGTGGGGGCTGGCTGCGCACCGCCGCCGTGGACGGCGCGGGGGCGTGGCGTGAACGCGCAGGTTGTCGCGCCCGGCGGTGCCTCGCACCGTGCCCGCGTGCTGCGTGCGCTGGGCCTGACGCCATGGCAGCGCCGGCAGGCGGCGGGGGACGGCGCGATGTCGCCGCTGGACGACGAGTCGTTGCCGGCCATCGCCAACGCCGATTGCGTGGTGCTGTTGCCGGCGACGTGCGGCACGCGCGAGCTGGATCTGCTGGGTCGTGCCCTGAACTCCGCCGGCGCCGCCCTGGCGCGTGCCGGACGCGTGCGGGTGCAGCCCGGCGAAGCGGAGATCGCCGTGCCGCAGGCGCGCGCCTACCTGGCCTGCGGCGAGGCGCAGGCGCACGCGCTGGGTCGCAGCCTGCCGATGCAGGCGACCGCGCAGGCGCAGATCGTGCTGGTGGACGAGCCAGGCCGCCTGCTGGGCGACGCGGCCGCCAAGCGGCGGTTGTGGATCGCCCTGCGCACCCTGCGCCGCAGCCTGGCCACGACGGGGCACTGAGCGCCATGGTCGCGGTCGCCCGGCCGGCCAGCCACATGCGCCTGATGCGCATGGACGACCTCGACGAGGTCGCGGCGGTGGAACAGGCCTCCTACGACTTTCCATGGACGCGTGGCATCTTCGCCGATTGCCTCAAGGCGGGGCATCCGTGCTGGGTGCTGTGCGTCGACGAGGATGTCGCCGGCTACGGCGTGCTGTCGGTGGGCGCAGGCGAGGCGCACGTGCTCAATATCTGCATCGCCCCCGCGTACCGCGGCCAAGGCCTGGGCCGGCACCTGCTGGGCCGCCTGCTGGACGTGGCGCGCTGGAGCGGCGCGCAGCGCGTGTTCCTCGAGGTGCGGCCGTCGAACCCGTTGGCGAAGGCCTTGTACGAATCGGTGGGTTTCCGCGAGATCGGCCGCAGGCCGCGCTATTACCCGGCGAAGGGTGGGCGCGAGGATGCGATCGTGATGGCCCTCAATATCGCTGGAAGCGATATTGAGAAATAGGTAAAGGACGCTCTGGCTCTTCCTGCCAAGCACCCTCTCCCCCAACCCCTCCCCCGCAAGCGGGGGAGGGGAGCAAGTTGCTCAGCCTCCCAGCTTCCCCGCCTGCTCGCGCATCGCCGCGAGCTGGGTATTCCAGTCCACGATGCGCTGCCGTTCCTGTGCCACCACTTCCGCGGGTGCATTGGCCACGAAGTTCGCGTTGCCAAGCTTGCCCTCGATATCGCCGCAGGCGATATCGAGAAATAGGTAAGGGGCGCTCTGCTCTTGTTGCGACGAGAGACCCTCTTCCCCAGCCCCTCCCCCGCAAGCAGGAGAGGGGAACAGAAGCTCAGCCTTTCAGCTTTTCCGCCTGCTCCCGCAATGCCGCGAGCTGGGTATTCCAGTCCACGATGCGCTGCCGTTCCTGTGCCACCACTTCCGCGGGTGCATTGGCCACGAAGTTCGCGTTGCCGAGCTTGCCCTCGCACTTTTTGATCTCGCCTTCGACACGGGTGATTTCCTTGGCGAGGCGCGCCTGCTCGGCGCCGAGGTCGATCAGCCCGGCCAGCGGAATCAACACGCGCAGCGAGCCGACCACGGCGGCCGCGGCGGCCGGTTCCGCGGCGCCCGGGGCTATCCACTGCGGCGCCTCGGTCCGGGCGAGGAAGGCGATCTGCGCGGCGAACTTCGCGGCGCGGGCGCGATCCGTGGCCTCGCCGCCGGCGAGCAGCAGCGGAATGGTCTTGCCCGGCGCGATGTTCATTTCCGAACGGATCCTGCGGATGCCGGAAAGCACGGCCTTGAACCACTCGATCTCGGCCGTGGCCGCGTCGTCGGCCGGGAAGTCCGACGCCTGCGGATAGGGCCGCGCATACACGCTGGTTTCGGCGAGGCTGAGGCGCGGCGATACCTCCTGGTAGATCTCTTCGGTGATGAACGGAATCACCGGGTGCAGCGCACGCAGCACCGCTTCCAGCACCACCAGCAGCGTGTGCCGCGTTGATGCGGCGGCTTGCGCATCGCCGCCATTCAAGGCGGGCTTCGACAGCTCCAGGAACCAGTCGCAATACTCGTTCCACACGAACTCGTACAAGGCTTGTGCGAGATGGTCGAAGCGATACGTGACGAAGTGCTGCTCGACTTCAGCCAAGGTCTGCGCGAGGCGCGTGAGAATCCAGCGCTCCGCCTCGGTCGCCGGTTTTGTAGGAGCGGCTTCAGCCGCGATTTCGAGCGCCGGTGTCGCGGCTGAAGCCGCTCCTACAGGCGCATCCGCGGGCGGGTCTTCCACATTCATCAGCACGAAGCGCGCCGCATTCCACAGCTTGTTGCAGAACGCCTTGTAGCCTTCGGCGCGCTTCAGGTCGAAGTTGATGGTGCGGCTGTAGCTGGCCAGCGCGGCGAAGGTGAAGCGCAGCGCATCGGTGCCGATCGCCTTGATGCCGTCGGGGTATTCCTTGCGGATGCGCTTCTCCACCTTCTCGCGCACCTGCGGGATCAGCAGCGATTTCGTGGACTTCGCCACCAGCGGTTCCAGCTCGATGCCGTCGATCAGGTCCAGCGGATCCAGCGTGTTGCCCTTGGACTTGGACATCTTCTGGCCTTCGGCGTCGCGCACGATGGCGTTGATGTACACCTCGCGGAACGGCACCTGGCCGGTGAAGTACCTGGTCGCCATCACCATGCGGGCGACCCAGAAGAAGATGATGTCGAAGCCGGTGACCAGCACGGCGCTGGGCAGGTAGATGCGGTCGTGCGACCAGTCGGCGACGACATTGCCGTCCGCGTCCTTCACCGCACCGTCCAGCGGCCAGCCCAGGGTGGAGAACGGCCACAGCGCGGAGGAGAACCAGGTGTCGAGCACGTCCTCGTCCTGCTTCAACGCGCCCACCGGCGCGACCTGCGCATGCGCGCGCGCATCGGCTTCGTCCTCGCCCACGAAGATGTTGCCCGCCTCGTCGTACCACGCCGGAATGCGGTGCCCCCACCACAGCTGGCGGCTGATACACCAGTCCTGGATGTTGTCCAGCCACTGCGTGTAGGTGGTCGACCAGTTCTCGGGCACGAACTTGATCTCGCCCGAGCGCACGGCGTCGAGCGCCGGCTCGGTGATCGCCTTGCGGCCGCCCGGGCGGCCATCCGTCTGGACGTCCGACGTGAGGTCGACGAACCACTGGTCGGTGAGCATCGGCTCGATCACCGCGTCCGAGCGCTGGCTCACCGGCACCTGCAGCTTGTGCGCCTTGGTTTCGACCAGCAGGCCAGCGGCTTCGAGGTCGGCCAGCACGCGCTTGCGGGCGTCGTAGCGGTCGAGGCCGCGATAGGTTTCCGGCGCGTTGTCGTTGACCTTCGCGTCCAGCGTGAAGATGGTGATCGGCGCCAGCTTGTGGCGCTGGCCGATGGCGTAGTCGTTGAAGTCGTGCGCCGGGGTGATTTTCACGCAGCCGGTGCCGAACTCGCGGTCGACGTAGTCGTCGGCGATCACCGGGATCTGCCGGCCGCTCAGCGGCAGGGTGAGCGTCTTGCCGACCAGGTGGGCATAGCGCTCGTCCTCCGGGTGCACGGCCACGGCGACGTCGCCCAGCATGGTTTCCGGACGCGTGGTGGCGACCACCAGCGATTCGTCGCTGCCGGTCACGGGATAGCGGATAGCCCACATATGGCCGTCGCGCTCGACGTTGTTCACCTCGAGGTCCGACACTGCCGTGCCCAGCACCGGATCCCAGTTCACCAGCCGGTTGCCGCGGTAGATCAGGCCGGCGCGGTACCACTCCACGAACACCTTGCGTACCGCGGCGGAGAGGCCCTCGTCCATGGTGAAGCGTTCGCGCGACCAGTCGGCGGCGGCGCCGATGCGGCGCATCTGGTTGGTGATGGTGGAGCCGGATTCCTCCTTCCACTGCCACACGCGTTCCACGAACGGCTCGCGGCCCAGGTCATGGCGGGTCTTGCCTTCGGCGGCGAGCTGGTTCTCCACGATCTTCTGGGTGGCGATGCCCGCGTGGTCGGTGCCCACCTGCCACAGCACGTTCATGCCGCGCATGCGCTGGTAGCGCACCAGCATGTCCATCACGGTCTGCTGGAACGCATGGCCCATGTGCAGCGTGCCGGTGACGTTCGGCGGCGGCAGCAGGATGCAGTAGGGCTCGCCCGAGCCCGTGGGCTTGAACGCGCCGCTGGCTTCCCAGCGGGCGTACCACGTCGACTCGATCTGGGCGGGTTCGAAACTCTTTTCCATGGGGGCTCGCGATGGCGCGCACCGGTCGGGTGCGGGATCTGGCGTCAAAGCTTGGAATTGTACGGCAGGGGCAGGGCTGACAAAACGCGGGCGCCCCGGCAGTCCTGCCGCCAGGCGGCCACGGGCGGCTCAGGGTTCGACCAGTTCGCCGCCCCAACTGGCGGGATCGGCGTCGGCGACGGTCTGCGTGAACGTCCACAGGTGGCCGCCGGGGTCCATCGCCGAATACTGGCGCTCGCCGTAGGGCCAACTGGTCGGCTCGCTGACGATGCGTGCTCTCGCGGCAACGGCTTGCGCATGATGCGCGTCGGCATCGTCCACCCGCACCATCACGGACTGACGCGGCAAATGTTCGCCGTTTTCCGGGCCGGCATCGCTCACGACCACCGCGCCATCGCCATAGGCGAGCTGGATGCGGTGGTCGCCGATGCGCAGCCGTGGGCGGAACCCGAACGCCCGGCACAGCCAGTCGGCCGCCGCGGGCACGTCGGCATAGCCGAGCACGGGGATGATGGTGGCGTTCGGAATGGATCGATTGCTGCGCATGAATGGACCTCCATGCCACTGCCTGCCCGATGCGGGGTGTGGGCGGCGAGGCCTGATGCCCCGCCCCGCGGGATCATCCCAACTTCTGCGTGATGACGTAAGTGGCGATGGCGCAGGCGTTGGCGACATTCATCGACGAATTGTGGCCCCGCATCGGGATGTGCACGGTGGCGTCCGTGGCATCGAGCAGGGCCTGGCAGATGCCGGCGCTCTCGTTGCCGAGCACCAGGCAGATCCGGTCGCCCGGGGCAACCCGCAGTTGCCCCAATGCGATGCTGGCGGAGGTGAGTTCGAGGCCGACGATGCGGTAGCCGGCAGCCTTCAGCGCGACCACCACGGGCAGGGGATCGCTGGCGTACTCCCAGGGCACGTGCTGCTCGGTGTGGCGGGCGGCGGTGTGCAGCTTGGGATGCGGCGGCGTGCAGGTCGTGCCGGCGAGGAGGAGCTTTTCCACGCCCAGCGCATCCGCAAGGCGGAACAGGCTGCCCACGTTCGCCGGCCGCCGCACGTTGTGCGCCAGCAGGCAGAGCGGATGCTTGCCAGGTGCAGGCTGGTGCGCGCCGTGGTCGAGCTGCATGTTGGACATGTCTGAGGAGGTCAGCACGTTTGTAGGAGCGCACCCTGTGCGCGATGGCTTTGTGCTTCGATCAGGGCGAAAAGCAATCGCGCACAGGGTGCGCTCCTACGGACGGAATCAGGTCGCGTAGGTACGATGCTTGTTGATGGTGTCGCGCAGTTCCATCGCGGCGGCACGCGCGGCCTGCGCGAAATCCTCGCCGCTGCCGGCGTAGAGGATGGCGCGCGACGAGCTGATCATCAGACCCGTGCCGTCCGTGGTCAGGCCATGCTCGAGCACGGCGGCCACGTCGCCGCCCTGGGCGCCGATGCCGGGCACCAGCAGCGGCATGTCGCCCACCACGTCGCGCACCTGGCCCAGTTCCTCCGGCCAGGTGGCGCCGGTGACCAGGGCGCAGTTGCCGTGGGCGTTCCAGTCGCGCGCGATGGTCTCGGCCACGCGCAGGTAGAGCGGCACGCCGCCGCAGTCCAGCGCCTGGAAGTCCGCGCCGCCGGGATTGGAGGTGCGGCAGAGCAGGATCACGCCCTTGTCGGCGCGATCGAGGAAGGGTTGCGCCGAGTCGCGGCCGAGGTAGGGGTTCAGCGTCACTGCATCGGCGCGATAACGCTCGAAGGCCTCGCTGGCGTAGTGCTGCGCGGTGCTGCCGATGTCGCCGCGCTTGGCGTCGAGGATCACCGGCACGCCGGGATGTTTTTCGTGGATGTGCGCGATCAGCCGCTCCAGCGCCTCTTCCGCGCGCAGCGCCGCGAAGTGGGCGATCTGCGGCTTGAACGCGCAGGCGAGATCGGCGGTGGCGTCGACGATGGCCGCGCAGAACGCGAACACCGCGTCGGGCAGGTCGCGCAGGTGCGCGGGAAACTTCGCCGGTTCCGGATCGAGGCCCACGCAGACCAGCGAGTCGTTGCGGGTCCAGGCTTGCTGCAGTGACTGCATGAAGTGCATCGTGGTCTCCGGTGGAGAAGTGAGGGAAGGCCTCATTTCGTCGTTCCTGCGCAAGCAGGAACCCAGTGTCTTTGGCCTTGGGGCGACGGAGTCACTGGATTCCAGCTTGCGCTGGGATGACGAGCCGGCAGTTTCCGGCGAATCGCCCCGGCCCGTTTCCCCGAATCACCAAGTCCCAATCCCAGATCCCGGTCTTCAAGCCAGCTTTTTGTACTTCACGCGATGCGGCCTGGCCGCCTCGTCGCCCATGCGGCGCTTCTTGTCGGCCTCGTACTCGTTGTAGTTGCCGGGGAAGAACTCCACGTGCGAGTCGCCCTCGAACGCGATGATGTGGGTGGCGATGCGGTCGAGGAACCAGCGGTCATGCGAGATCACGATCGCCGCGCCGGGGAATTCGAGCAGGGCGTCTTCCAGCGCGCGCAGGGTTTCCACGTCCAGGTCGTTGGACGGCTCGTCGAGCAGCAGCACGTTGCCGCCCTGCAGCAGGGTCTTGGCCATGTGCAGGCGGCCGCGCTCACCGCCGGACAGGCTGCCGACGATCTTCTGCTGGTCGGTGCCCTTGAAGTTGAAGCGGCCGATGTAGGCGCGCGACTGGATCTCGAAGTTGCCGATGGTGAGGATGTCCGAGCCGCCGGAGACTTCCTGCCACACGTTGTTCTTCGGGTCGAGCGCGTCGCGTGACTGGTCGACGTAGGCCAGCTTGGTGGTGTGGCCCAGCTTCACCTCGCCGGTGTCGGGCTGCTCCTTGCCCATGATCATCTTCATCAGGGTGGATTTGCCGGCGCCGTTCGGGCCGATCACGCCGATGATGGCGCCCGGTGGCACCTTGAACGACAGGTCCTCGATCAGCACGCGGTCGCCGAACGACTTGGTCACGTTCTTGAACTCGATCACTTCCTGGCCCAGGCGCTCGCCCGGCGGGATGAAGATCTCGTTGGTCTCGTTGCGGCGCTGGTAGTCGACCGAGTTCAGCTCCTCGAAGCGGGCCAGACGCGCCTTGCCCTTGGACTGGCGGCCCTTGGCGGCCGAACGCACCCACTCCAGTTCCTTCTCGATCGCCTTCTGGCGCGACTTCTCCTGGTTGGCTTCCTGCTTCAGGCGCGCGTCCTTCTGCTCCAGCCACTCGGTGTAGTTGCCCTTCCACGGGATGCCGCGGCCGCGGTCGAGTTCGAGGATCCACTCGGCGGCGTTGTCGAGGAAATAGCGGTCATGCGTGACCGCCACCACGGTGCCGGGGTAGTCGTGCAGGAACTGCTCCAGCCAGTCGACGGATTCGGCGTCGAGATGGTTGGTCGGTTCGTCCAGCAGCAGCATGTCGGGCTTGGACAGCAGCAGGCGGCACAGCGCCACGCGGCGCTTCTCGCCGCCGGAGAGCGGGCCGACCTTGGCGTCCCACGCCGGCAGGCGCAGCGCGTCGGCGGCCACTTCCAACTGGCGCTCCAGCGCATGGGCGTCGTTCGCGGCCAGGATGCCTTCCAGCTGTTCCTGCTCTTTGGCCAGCGCGTCGAAATCAGCGCCTTCCTCGGCATAGGCGGCGTAGACCTCTTCCAGCCGCTTCTGCGCGTCGAGGATCACCGACACGCCTTCCTCGACTACTTCGCGCACGGTCTTTTCAGGGTTCAGATCCGGCTCCTGCGCCAGATAGCCGATCTTGGTGCCGGGTTGCGCACGCGCCTCGCCCTGGAAGTCGGTATCCACGCCGGCCATGATCTTCAGCACGGTGGACTTGCCCGCGCCATTGACGCCGAGCAGGCCGATCTTGGCGCCGGGGAAGAACGACAGCGAGATGTCCTTGATGATCTGGCGCTTCGGGGGGACGATCTTGCTCACCCCGTTCATGGTGTAGATGTATTGCATGCGTGCTCCCTGGCTGCGGTGCGCCGGCCACTGCTGGCGCGGTCCGGACGGGTAGGTGGGATAAAGACCGCCAATTATCGCCGATAGGCCGTTTTGCCGCCATGCCGGGCGCCGTTCGCGGCCCGATTCCCCTTGCAAGCTACTGCCGGTGCGGCCGGGATCGGGATGGACGAATGGATGGCGTGGCAGACGGAGCAAGGCGGGCGCTGCTCAGGCTGGATCGGCGGGTGGCGTATTGGGCACGCCCTGGCGGCCGGCTTGCCGTCTTTGCCCACGAATTCGTGGTGTTCGGCCTCAAGCAAGCCGCTGCCTGCCTGTTCGGCGGCCTGATGGTGGCCTTGCTGTTGGCCAGCTGGCGCTGGTATCCGCGTGACGCGTGGCTGGCGCGCTACGACTTCCTGACCGTGGCGGCCCTGGCGATCCAGGGCATCCTGCTGGCCGCGAAGCTGGAGAGTCGCGAGGAAGCGAGGGTGATCCTGCTGTTCCATGTCGTGGGCACGGCGATGGAGTTGTTCAAGACGGCGGTGGGTTCGTGGAATTACCCGGAACCTTCCCTGCTGCGGCTGGGCGGGGTGCCGCTGTTCACCGGCTTCATGTACGCGGCGGTCGGCAGCTACATCGCCCGCGCGTGGCGGCTGTTCGACTTCCGCTTCACCCGACACCCGCCGTTCGCCGCGACGGTGGCGCTGGCCGCGGCGATCTACCTCAATTTCTTCACCCACCACTTCCTTCCGGACGCGCGGCCGCTGCTGTTCGTGGCGGTGGCGTGGTTGTTCGGGCCGTGCCGGATCCACTTCCGCATCCGCCGCACGCACAGGCGCATGCCGCTGCTGCTGGGCTTCGTGCTGGTGGCGCTGTTCATCTGGCTGGCGGAGAACGTGGGCACTTTCAGCCATGCCTGGCTGTATCCCACACAGCGGCATGGCTGGCACTGGGTGCCGTTCGGCAAGCTGGGCGCATGGCTGCTGCTGATGATCATCAGCTACGTGATGGTGTCCGCCTTGCACAGCCAGCGGCCGGGCAGTGGCCGCAACCTCCCGGCGGCGTTACAATTTCGCGATTCATCCCCGCCCCCTTGCCCGCAGAGGCCCGAATGTTCCCGAAGGACTGCACGATCGCCGGTTACGACTCCGAACTGGCCCAGGCCATCGCCGACGAAGGGCGGCGCCAGGAAGACCACGTCGAGCTGATCGCCTCCGAGAACTACGCCAGCCCGCGGGTGATGGAAGCGCAGGGTTCCAAGCTCACCAACAAGTACGCCGAGGGTTATCCCGGCAAGCGCTACTACGGTGGCTGCGAGTACGTGGACGTGGCCGAGAAGCTGGCCATCGAGCGCCTCAAGCAGCTGTTCGACTGTGAGTACGCCAACGTGCAGCCGCATTCCGGCTCGCAGGCCAACCAGGCGGTGTACTTCGCGCTGCTGCAGCCGGGCGACACCATCCTCGGCATGAGCCTGGCACACGGCGGCCACCTTACCCACGGCGCCAAGGTCAACCTCAGCGGCAAGATCCTCCACGCCGTGCAGTACGGCGTGGACGCCAACGGCATCGTGGACATGGCCGAGGTCGAGCGCCTCGCCGTCGAGCACAAGCCGAAGATGATCGTGGCCGGCTTCAGCGCCTATTCGCAGGTGATGGACTGGGCGCGCTTCCGCGCCATCGCCGACAAGGTCGGCGCGTACCTGTTCGTGGACATGGCCCACGTCGCCGGCCTGGTCGCCGCGGACGTGTACCCCAGCCCGCTGCCGCACGCGCACGTGGTCACCTCCACCACGCACAAGACGCTGCGCGGCCCGCGCGGCGGCCTGATCGTGGCGAGCAAGCAGGGCATGGGTGCGGCGGCCGAGGAGATCGAGAAGAAGCTGCAGTCCATCGTGTTCCCCGGCATCCAGGGCGGCCCGCTGATGCACGTGATCGCCGCCAAGGCGGTGGCGTTCAAGGAAGCACTGGAGCCGGAGTTCAAGACCTACCAGGCGCAGGTGGTGAAGAACGCCAAGGCGATGGCCAAGACCATCATCGCGCGCGGCTACAAGATCGTCTCCGGCGGCACCGAGAACCACCTGATGCTGGTCGACATGATCGGCAAGCCGATCACCGGCAAGGACGCGGAAGCCGCGCTGGGCAAGGCCCACATCACGGTCAACAAGAACGCCGTGCCGAACGACCCGCAAAAACCCTTCGTCACCTCCGGCCTGCGCGTGGGCACCCCCGCCGTCACCACCCGCGGCTATCTCGAAACCGACTGCGTGGAACTGGCGAACTGGATCTGCGACGTGCTGGACGCGCCGAACGACGACAAGGTGATCACCGCTGTGCGCGTCAAGGTCGAGGCGCAGTGCAGGAAGTACCCGGTCTACGGCTGAAAGCGAGAAGTGGGTGAAGAGGAGTGAGAAGTGAGAGAAAGCCGGTGCTGATGCTTTCCTCTCGCTCCTCACTTCTCTACTCTCACTCCTAAGCCCCTATGCATTGCCCCTTCTGCCAGCACGAAGACACCCGCGTGATCGACTCGCGGCTCACCGAGGACGGCGCTACCGTGCGCCGGCGGCGCGAGTGTCCTGCCTGCGGCGAACGCTTCAACACCTTCGAGACGGCGGAGCTGAAGCTGCCGGCGATCGTGAAGAGCGGCGAGCGGCGCGAAGCCTTCGACGAGCGCAAGCTGCGGGTGAGCTTCGAACGCGCGCTGCAGAAGCGGCCCGTGGCCAGCGACGCGGTGGATGCGGCGGTGCGCGAGATCGTCAACGATCTGCGCCGCAGCGGCGAGCGCGAAGTGCCTTCGCGCCAGGTCGGCGAACTGGTGATGCGCGAGCTGAAGAAGCTCGACCAGGTGGCCTACGTGCGCTTCGCCTCGGTCTACCGCAAGTTCGAGGACGTGCAAGCCTTCCTCGAGGAAATCGCGAAGCTGGAGCACGACCTGCCGGAGCTGGAGAAACTGCAGCTGTCGCTGCTGGCCGGCGGCGAAGCCGCGGCTGCGGAGCCACGTCGCCCGCGCAAGGGTTGACGCTTTTCTCCCTTTCCCCGTCGGGGTGAGGGGACGGCCTCGCCTCACCCTTCCTGGGAGTGGATGACCCGCATGAGCTTCACCTCCTTCGACCACACCCACATGGCGCACGCCCTGCGCCTCGCCAAGCGTGGCCTTTGCACCACCCAGCCCAACCCGCGCGTGGGCTGCGTGATCGTGCACGGCGACGAGGTGGTCGGTGCCGGTTGGCACCGGCGCGCCGGCGAGCCGCATGCCGAGGTGTTCGCGCTGCGCGAGGCCGGCGAACGCGCCCGCGGCGCCACCGCCTACGTGACGCTGGAACCCTGCGCTCACCACGGTCGCACGCCGCCCTGCGCCGACGCACTGATCGCCGCCGGCGTGGCGCGGGTGGTGATCGCTGCGGAAGACCCGTTCCCACAAGTGGCTGGGCGCGGCATCGAAAAACTGCGTGCTGCCGGCATTGCCGTGGACACCGGCCTGCTGCGCGACGAGGCGCGTGAATTGAACTGCGGCTTCTTCAGCCGCATCGAACGCGGCCGCCCCTTCGTGCGCGTGAAGCTGGCGATGAGCCTGGACGGCCGCACCGCGCTCGCCAACGGCGAGTCGAAGTGGATCACCGGCGAGGCCGCCCGCACCGACGTGCAGCGCTGGCGCGCGCGCAGCAGCGCCATCCTCACCGGCAGCGGCACCGTGCTGGCGGACAACCCCCACCTCACCGTGCGGCTGGGTGGCGCACCCCCCCCCTTCACCCAGCCCTCTCCCCCAGGCGTGCCTGGAGGGGAGAGCTTGGCCAGCCACGGCGCCGGGTTTGACTACATCTCCCCCGGCCTCGCCGGGAGAGAGGGTTGGGGTGAGGGGGTGACCATCGCGCCGCTGCGCGTGGTGCTGGATCGCCAGCTGCGCAGCCCCCCCGGCAGCCACGTGCTGGACGGCAGCACGCCTACCCTGGTGCTGCATGGTGCGGATGCCGCGTGCCGCGACGACCGCTACGCGCGGGTCGAACTCGCCACGGTGGCGGAACAGGGCGGCGCCTTCGAGCTGCCCGCCGTGCTGTCCCTGCTCGCCGCGCGCGACATCAACGAACTGCACGTGGAAGCAGGCCCGACCCTGTGCGGGGCGCTGTTCGCCGCCGGCCTGGTCGACGAACTGTTGCTGTACGTCGCCCCGGTGCTGCTGGGCGACCCCGCGCGCCCCCTGCTGGCGCTGCCGCCGCTGGCGGACATGGCCTCGCGCTGGCGCCTGCACCTGCACGACCAGCGCATGCTGGGGCAGGACATGCGCCTGCGGCTGCATCCGGTGCTTTGATTCGGCGTCGCCCTGGTTGAATACCGTGTTCCGCCGACGGGTCGGGCCGGTGCCGGCGCAGGTGCTAGACTGCGCGCGCCGGTTCGCCGGCAAGCGTCTTCAGGGCGGGGCGAAATTCCCCACCGGCGGTAGGTGTCCCGAGGACACGAGCCCGCGAGCGCCTTCGCCGCAACGGGAAGGGTCAGCAGATCCGGTCGAATGCCGGAGCCGACGGTCAGGCCAACCCGCATGCGGGGCGGCTCACAGTCCGGATGAAAGAAGACGGTTCGACGCGCGGTCCTGCCACGCGCCGGCCTCATGCCTTGAGGCGTTCTCGCCCGTATCCGTGGAGAACGTTTCATGATCACGATGATTGCAAGCAAGACGGCTGCCTCCTGTCGGGAGGTGCGCTGATGTTCACCGGCATCATCCAGTCCGTGGGCCGCATCGCGCGGCTCGAACCGCGCGGCGGCGATCTGCGTCTGCACGTGGACACCGCCAATCTCGACCTTGCCGACGTGCAGCTCGGCGATTCCATCGCCGTCTCCGGCGTGTGCCTCACTGCGGTGACGCTGGAAGCACACGGCTTCAGCGCCGACGTCTCCAACGAAACGCTGTCGCTGACCACCTTGGGCGGACTCAAGGCCGGCGACCCGGTGAACCTGGAGAAGGCGCTGCGCCTCGCCGACCGGTTGGGTGGCCATCTGGTCTCCGGCCATGTCGACGGCCTGGGCAAGGTGGTGTCGATCGCGCCCGACGGCCGTTCGCAGCGCTGGACCTTCGAGGTGCCGGCGAACCTGGCGCGCTACATCGCCGCCAAGGGTTCGGTGTGCATCGACGGCACCAGCCTCACCGTCAACGAGGTGGCCGGCCACCGCTTCGGGGTCAACCTTATTCCCCACACGGTGGAACACACGGCGTTCCATGCGAAGCGCGCGGGTGACGCGGTGAACATCGAGGTGGACGTGATCGCGCGTTACGTGGAGCGGCTGGTCGGTAGCGGCGGTACGCCGAAGCTGGACGAGGCATTCCTGAAACGACACGGGTTCGCCTGACCCGCTGCATCCACCACCCCGGCGTCATTCCCGCGAAAGCGGGAATCCATGTCGATTCATACGTAGCGCAGGATGGATTCCCGCTTTCGCGGGAATGACGTCCGGCAAGAACGAAGCGAACCGGTGATCTCATGCCTTTCAACACCATCCCCGAAATCCTCGACGACCTTCGCGCCGGCCGCATGGTCGTGATCCTCGACGACGAAGACCGCGAGAACGAGGGCGACCTCGTGATGGCCGCACAGATGGTGCGGCCGGAGGACGTCAATTTCATGGTGCGCGAGGCGCGCGGCCTGCTCTGCCTCACGCTCACCGAGCAGCGCACGCGCCAGCTTGGCCTGCGCCCCATGGTCAGCGACAACACCTCGCCGTACCACACCAACTTCACCGTCTCGATCGAGGCAGCCGAGGGCGTCACCACCGGCATCTCGGCGCACGACCGCGCGCGCACCATCCAGGTGGCGGTGAAGTCGGATGCGAAGCCGCAGGACCTCTCCCAGCCGGGCCACATCTTCCCGCTCACTGCACAGCCCGGCGGCGTGCTCACCCGCGCCGGCCATACCGAGGCCGGTTGCGACCTTGCCGCGCTGGCGGGGCTGGAGCCGTCGGCGGTGCTGATCGAGATCCTGCACGAGGATGGCTCGATGGCGCGCCGCCCCGAGCTGGAGGTGTTCGCGCAGAAGCATGGCCTCAAGATCGGCAGCATCGCCGACCTGATCCGCTACCGGCTGGAAACCGAGAAGACCATCCAGCGCGTGCACGAGGAGGATGTCGAAACCGAATTCGGTCCGTTCCGGCTGGTGGCCTGGCGCGACGCGATCCGCCGTGGCCTGCACTACGCGCTGGTGCGCGGCACGGTGGACGACGGTGCGCCGGTGCTGAGCCGCGTGCACGTGCGCAACACCTTGTCCGACGTGCTGCACCTCAAGCGCGACGACCTCGGCCTCACCGTCACCAGCGCGCTGCGCCGCATCGCCGACGAAGACCGCGGTGTGCTGCTGGTGCTGTCAGGCGAGGACACCCCCGAGGCACTGCTGGCCCGACTCAAGCGTCAGCCCGCGACCCTGGCGCCCGAGGACGCGCAGCAGCAGGAGTGGCGCCAACTCGGCCTGGGTGCACAGATGCTGGCCGACCTCGGCGTGCGCAAGCTGCGCGTGCTGGGCACGCCGCGCAAGCTGGTGGGCTTGGCTGGCTTCGGGCTGGAAGTCGTCGAACACGTGTGATGTGGTTCGTGGGAGCGGTTGTAGGAGCGGCTTCAGCCGCGATTTGTCCAGCTTGGACAGCGCGATGATCGCGGCTGAAGCCGCTCCTACGCCGCCCCTGGCGAACATTTTCGCCATGCGCCGGCCAGATGCTTGCCCGCATAATCGGCTGTCCCAACCGTCGGCTGTTCCCATGCCCGCCACCCGCGTCCGCCTGATCGCCCCCTCCGGTTACCCGCACGACCGCGCCGCGATGAGCCGCGGTGTGGCCCGCCTGTGCGAGGCCGGTTGCGCGGTGGATGGCCTGGACGTGCTGGAGCGCACCGAACTGCGCTACGCCGGCAGTGATGCCGAACGTGCGGCCGACCTCAACGCGCTCGCCACGCTGGACGCGCTGCCCGACATCGCGCTGGCGATTCGCGGCGGCTACGGCGCCACGCGCCTGCTGGAACACCTGCGCTACGACGCGCTGCGCGAACGGTTGGATGGTTCCAGCATCGTGCTGGTTGGCCACAGCGACTTCACCGCGATCCAGCTGGCGCTGCATGCGAAAAGCGGCCTGGTCACGTTTGGCGGCCCCATGCTCGGCCCCGATTTCGGCGCGGAGCTCCCGAGCGCGCTGACGGTGCCGCACTTCTGGCGCACCGTGCGCGCGGCGCAGGGCAGTGCGCAGTGGACCAGCGGAGGCGAACATGCGCTGGATCTCGAAGGGCCGCTGTGGGGCGGCAATCTCGCGATGATCTGCAGCCTGCTCGGCACGCCGTATTTCCCGCGCATCGACGGCGGCATCCTGTTCGTGGAGGACGTGGGCGAACCGCCGTTCCGCATCGAGCGCCTGCTGTACCAGCTGCACCTGTCCGGCGTGCTTGGGCGGCAGCGCGCGCTGATCCTCGGTGACTTCACCGACTGCCGACCCAGTGCCTACGACAACGGCTACGGCCTGGCCGAAGGCTTCGCCCAGCTAAGGCGCGTGGCCGGCATCCCGGTGCTGGATGGCCTGCCGTTCGGCCACGTGCCGGACAAGTTCACCTTGCCGTTCGGCGTGCCGGCGCGCTTGCGTGTGGAGGGCGTCAAGGCGCGGCTGGATTTCACGGGCTACCCGCGTTTGCCGAATGCCGCCGCCGGAGACGTGTAGGAGCGCACCCTGTGCGCGATTGTCTTGCGCCTTGATTGAGGTAGGAGCTGTCGCGCACAGGGTGCGCTCCTACCGATCAGCGGCCAGCGCCAGATAGCGTTGATGCAGCTTCGCGACAGCCACCCCCAGCGCTGCCTCGTCGCCGCTGTTGTCGATCACGTCGTGGGCCAGCGTCAATCGCTCCTCGCGCCGCGCCTGCTGTTCCAGCATGCGCCGGGCCAGCGCCTCGTCGACGCCGTCGCGGGCGATCAGGCGGGCCAGTTGCAGCTCCGCCGGCGCATCGACCAGCAGCACGCGGTCGACCCAGCGGTAGTGCGCGATGTTCTCGGCCAGCAAGGGGATCGCCAGCAGACAGTAAGGCGTGGTGTCGGCCAGCGCACGTTCGTGCAGCCAATGGCGCACGCGGGGATGGATGATGCCTTCCAGCGTCCGTCGCGCCGCCGGATCGGCGAACACGCGGCGGCGCATGGCCGGGCGATCCAGCCGGCCTTCGGCATCCAGCACCTCGTCGCCGAAGGCGGCGACCACGGCGGCCAGACCTTCGCTGCCAGGCGCGACCACCTCGCGCGCGGCCACGTCGGCGTCGTGCACCGGCACACCCAGCGCGGCGAAACGGCGCGTCACCGCGCTCTTGCCGGCGGCAATGCCGCCGGTGAGGGCGACAACGTAGCTGTTCATCGCAGTCCGGTGAACTGCAGGTAGGTGTGCAGCAGGGCGTCGCCGGCGATGAACCACACCCAGCCGGCCATCGCGATGAACGGGCCGAACGGCATCGGCACGCCACGCTCGTGCCGGGAGAGTGCGATCAGGCTGCCGCCCACGATGGCGCCGATCAACGAGGACAGCAGCACGATCGGCAGGATCGCCAGCGGCCCCATCCAGGCGCCCAGCGCGGCCAGCAGCTTGAAGTCGCCGTGGCCCATGCCTTCCTTGCCGGTAAGCAGCTTGAACAGCCAGTACACGCTCCACAGGCTGAGATAGCCGATCGCGGCGCCGAGGATCGCGGTGGTGGGCTCCACGAACAGCGGCTTCAGCGCCAGCAGCAGGCCCAGCCACAGCAAGGGCAGGGTGAGCTGGTCGGGCAGCAGTTGGGTGCGGAAGTCGATGCCGGACAGCGCGATCAGCGTCCAGGTCAGCACGAGCCCGGCCAGCGCGAGCCAGGTCGGGCCCAGCTTCCACACCACGACGGCACTCAGCACGCCGCTCAGCAGCTCCACCAGCGGGTACTGGATCGAGATCCGCGCCTTGCAGTAGCGGCAGCGTCCGCCCAGCAGCAGCCAGCCGAACAGCGGGATGTTGTCCGCGGCCGACAGGGGATGCTTGCAGTGCGGGCAGTGCGAAGGCTCGCGCACGATGCCCGGCGGCAGCGGCTCGTCGGGGACTTCCAGCTCCAGCACGTCGCGTGCCTCGCGCCGCCATTCGGCAGCCATGCGCTCGGGCAGGCGCAGGATCACCACGTTGAGGAAGCTGCCCACCAGCAGGCCGAGCACGGCGGCGAGGGCGATCCAGGCAGTCAGGGGCAGATCGGGCATGCGGGTCGGATGGCGGTTACGGGGCGACCAAGCTTACGGGCTTGCCCGCAGGAGCGCACTCCCGGATCAGGTCCGGGACGGGCTCTGTGCGCGATCGGCCTTTCGCGAAGAGCCCATTCGCGCACAGGGTGCGGCTCCTACAGCAAGACGATCAGCCGACGGTGCCGGCGAGCTTGAAGATCGGCAGATACAGCGAGATCACCATGCCACCCACCACCACGCCGAGGATCACCATGATCATGGGTTCGAGCAGGGTGGAGAGGGTGTCGACCGCGTTCTCCACCTCTTCCTCGTAGAACTCGGCCACCTTGAACAGCATGCTGTCCAGCGCGCCGGATTCCTCGCCGATCGCGGTCATCTGCACCACCATGTTTGGGAACAGGCCGGTCTGCCGCATCGCCAGCTGCAGCTGGTGACCCACCGAGACGTCGTCGCGAATCTGTTTCACGGCATCGCCGTAGACGATGCTGCCGGTGGCGCCCGATACCGAATCCAGTGCCTCCACCAGCGGCACACCGGCGTGGAAGGTCACGCCCAAGGTGCGCGCGAAACGAGCGATCGCCGATTCGCGCATGATCTTGCCGAACACGGGTAGCTTCAGCGTCACGCGATCCAGGAAATGGGCGAATTTCACCGAGCGGCGCTTGCCCGCCACCAGTCCCACGATGCTGCCGACGATGATCAGCACCACCAGCCACCACCAGCTCTTCATGAAGTTCGAAGCGCTGATCACGAACTGGGTGGGTGCGGGCAGGGCGGCACCGGCGTCATGGAAGGTCTGTGCGAATACCGGCACCACGAACAGCAGCATGACCATGCTGACCAGGAAGGCCACCGCCACCACCATGATGGGGTAGAACAGCGCCTTCTTGATCTTCTTCTTCAGCGCTTCGGTGCGCTCCTTGTAGGTGGCCACGGTATCCAGCACGGTGTCCAACACACCGGAAGCCTCGCCAGCGCGCACCAAGTTGCGATACAGCTCGTCGAACTGCACCGGGTAGCGGCCTAGCGCCTCGTGCAGCGCCTGGCCACCTTCCAGCCCCTGCTTCACGTCCAGAAGGATGTTCTTGAAGCGGGGGTTCTTCTGGCCGTCGGCGATGATGTCGAAGGACTGCACCAGCGGCACGCCGGACTTCATCATGGTGGCGATCTGGCGGCTGAAAACCGCTACGTCACGCGGCTTGACCGAGCTGCCGGTGGAGCCGAACAGCGGTTTGGCGCGCTCGCGCACGGTCTGCGGATTCATGCCCTGGCGGCGCAGCTCGGCCTTCACCAGCGAGGCGTTCTTCGCCTGCATGTCACCTTTCATGCGCTTGCCGCGCTTGTCCAGCGCCACCCATTCGTAGACGGTGAGCTTGCTGACTGCGGCGCGCTCGGCGCCGAGCGCGCGCGTGTCCTTCTTGGCAGTTGCGGAAGCCGTGGCCATGCGCTGTCCCCCTGATGGTGCGTTCCGGCAGGCTGTTCGGGCCGTGGAACCGTTCTGATACCGAAGCTTACGTCATTTTCCTGCCGTGAAACCGTGGCGGCGGCCACAGCTGGCGCAGGAGGGGGCACCGGGGCACCGTAGGAGCGGCGTAGGAGCGGCTTCAGCCGCGATTCCTCAGCGTCGGCGTTGCCTCATCGCGGCTAAAGCCGCTCCTACAACCGCCCCTTGGCTCGACGTCAATCCTTGGTCACCCGGTCGATCTCGGTGAGGCTGGTCATCCCCTGCTTCACCTTGAGCAGGGCCGAGGCGCGCAGGTCGTTGATGCCGGCTGCCTTGGCGGCCTCGGCGATCTGCAGCGCATTGCCACCCTGCAGGATGATCTTCTGGATCTCCTCCAGCATCGGCATCACCTGGTAGATGCCCACGCGGCCCTTGTAGCCCTCGTTGCACTCGTCGCAGCCGACCGCCTCGTAAAGGGTCAGGCCATCATCGATGTCTTTCTGGCTGAAGCCGGCAGCCAGCAGCACCTGCGGTGGCAGGCTCTGCGGTTTCTTGCAGCCGTGCAGGCGGCGCGCCAGGCGCTGGGCGATGATCAGGGTGACCGAGGAAGTGATGTTGTAGGGCGCGATGCCCATGTTCATCAGGCGCGCCACGGTCTGTGCCGCATCGTTGGTGTGCAGGGTGGAGAGCACCATGTGGCCGGTCTGGGCGGCCTTGATCGCGATCTCGGCGGTCTCCAGATCGCGGATCTCGCCCACCATGATCACATCCGGATCCTGGCGCAGGAACGAACGCAACGCGGCGGCGAAGGTCATGCCGCGCTTGACGTTCTGCTGCACCTGGTTGATGCCCTCGACGCGGATTTCCACCGGGTCTTCCACGGTGGAGATGTTGCGTTCGGCGGTGTTCAGCATGTTGAGGCCGGTGTATAGCGACACCGTCTTGCCGGAGCCGGTGGGGCCGGTGACCAGCACCATGCCGTAGGGTTTGTGGATGGCATCCACGTAAAGCTTCTGCTGCTCCGGCTCGTAACCCAGTTTCTCGATGCCGATCTTCGCCGCCGAGCCGTCCAGGATACGCAGCACGATCTTCTCGCCGAACAGCGTGGGCAGGCTGCTGACGCGGAAATCCACCGCGCGGGTCTTGCTCAGGTTGAGCTTGATGCGACCGTCCTGCGGCACGCGCTTCTCGGCGATGTCCAACTGCGCCATCACCTTCAGGCGCGAGCTGATGCGGCTGGCCAGCTTCAGCGGCGGGCTGGCCACCGCACGCAACATGCCGTCCATGCGCAGGCGTACGCGGTACTGGTTTTCGAACGGTTCGAAGTGGATGTCCGAGGCGCCGCGCTTGATCGCGTCCACCAGGATCTTGTTGACGAACTTCACCACCGGTGCGTCGTCGATGCCTGTAGCGTCGATACCGCCCGGCGCCTCGTCGACATCGCCGCCTTCGGTGTCCAGCTCGCCCAGGTCGTCGCCACCCATGTCGGGCATCACGTCGTGCATGCTGCTGAGCGCGATGTCGATCGTGCGGTTGAGCTGACTGCGCTCCACCAGGATAGGCTCCACCATGCAGTTGGAGTGGAACTTGATCTCCTCCAGCGCATCCAGTTGCATCGGGTCGGCGATGCCCACGAACAGGCGCTTGCCGCGCCGGAACAATGGCAGCGCGCGGTGCTTCGTCAGCAAGGCCTCGCTGACCAGGTTGATCGGGAGCTGCGCGGGGTTCAGCGCGGTCACATCCAGCACCGGCATGCCGAATTCGGCCGACGACAAGCGCAGCAGGCGCAGGCCGTCCACCAGGTTCTGGTCCAGAAGCCACGAGGTCAGGGTGACGCGTTGCTGGTTGCTTTCCTGCACGGCGCGACGCGCGTCCGCCTCCGGCAACAGGCCCTCGGCTACCAAGCGGCGCGCAAGCCCGGTCAGCCCCGCGAGCGGCGTTTGCATTGCAGATGACATGAGTGGCAGCCCCCGGACCCTATTGGCGCCGAATCTACCCCAGTCGAGGCCGCGGGTCATCCGTTCGGCGCGACCAGATCGGCGGTCGTGACGCCTGCTTCACGTTATGATGCGTCGCAATCCGGGGGAGCCAACCGTTGAACTGCCTCAGCATCATCCTGCCTGCCAAGAACGAGGCCCCTGCGCTTGCCGGCCTATTGCCGCGGTTGCATGCCGCCCACCCTGAGGCGGAGATCATTGTGGTGGACGATGGTTCCACCGACGACACCCGCCGAATCTGTGCCGAAGCCGGCGTTGCCTGCCTCTCCTCGCCGTATTCGATGGGCAATGGCGCGGCCATCAAGCGCGGCGCCCGTGCCGCCAACGGCGACATCCTCGTCTTCATGGACGGCGACGGCCAGCATGATCCGGCCGACGTGGCGCGCCTGCTGGCGAAGCTCGACGAGGGCTACGACATGGTGGTCGGTGCCCGCGACTGGAGCAGCCAGGCAGGCGTGGGGCGTGGCCTCGCCAACACCTTGTACAACTGGCTGGCCACCCGCATGACCGGCCACCCGGTTGCCGACCTCACCTCCGGCTTCCGCGCCGTACGTGCGAACAAGTTCCGCGAATTCTTGCACCTGCTGCCGAACGGCTTCAGCTACCCCACCACCAGCACCATGGCGTTCTTCCGCAGCGCCTATCCGGTGGCCTACCTGCCGATCAAGGCGGCGCAGCGCGTGGGCAAGAGTCATATCAAACCGATCAAGGACGGCGTGCGCTTCCTGCTTATCATCTTCAAGATCGCCACGCTGTATTCGCCGCTGAAGCTGTTCGTGCCGACAGCGGTGGCGTTCTTCATGCTCGGCTGCGCGAATTACGCTTGGACATTTGCGCAGGATGGCCGCCTCACGAACGGCAGCACCCTCATGTGGAGTGCCGCGGTGATCGTGTTTCTGATTGGGTTGATTTCAGAACAGATCACGTCGTTGATCTATCGGCGCGATGCGTAAGCCGATTTGTGTGGTGCGGCCATGAAAAAGATGCGCCTGCTCGCATTAACCACGTCCTACCCGCTGTACCTGGGTAGTTCCGCTGGCATATTCGTCCAAAGTCTTTATCGGCGTTTGTCAGTCGAATGCACGATAGACGTGGTCTGCCCCGCTGATTCGAAGCCCATGAAGACGACGTTTGGCGGTAGCGCGGAGATGGGTGTTCGCATTCATGCGGTACGTTACGCGCCCCGGTCGTGGCGCAGGTTGGCCCAGGAATCCGGTGGAGTCGTTGCGGGCCTGCGGCGCGCGCAATGGCAGGTATTGCTGTTACCGGGATTGCTGTTTGGACTGTTTTGGCGTTGTCTGCTGCGTGCGGGTGATGCGGACTTGATCCATGCCAACTGGTCCGTATGTGGAGCCATGGCGGGTATCGTCGGACGCTTGCGCAGAAAACCGGTGGTCACGACGTTGCGCGGTAGCGACGTGGCGCGCGCGACACGTTCGTGGCTGGACCGAATGATCCTCGGGCTGGCCGTGTGCAACAGTCGGATCGTGATTTGCGTTTCGGAAGCGATGGCCGCGCGGCTGCGTGCGCAATTCCCGCATCGTACCGCCGACATCCATGCATGCCTCAATGGTGCCGATGAGGCATTCTTCCAGATCGACAGGGCGGTCTCCGACGATGCTGGCTTGCGGGTGTTGGCGGTAGGCAACCTGATCCGTCTGAAAGGCTTCGATGTGTTGATCGAGGCGGTCGCACGTGCGTGTCATCGCGAGCGGATGCACGTGAGTATCGTTGGCGCTGGACCTGAGCGCGGACCGTTGTTGGCCCAAGCGGCGTCCCACGGCGTGTCTTCCTGTTTCACATTTGTCGGAGCCGTGCCTGCGGCGGACATGCCAAAGTACTTTTCAGAGGCGGATGTGTTCGTTCTTTCCAGCCGCTCGGAGGGTCGGCCCAATGTTGTCGTGGAAGCGCTGGCTGGCGGTTTGCCGGTGATCTCCACCGATCTGGAGGGCGTGCAGGGAATGGTCGAAGACGGGGACACCGGCTGGCTGGTCGCCGTCGATGACGCAGATGCGCTGGCTGACGCGCTGGATCAGGCGGTTACCGGTCGCGCAGAACTTCACCGCCGCGGCGAACGCGCACGTGCGATTGCGCGCGCCCGGATCGGGACGTGGGCAGATACTGCGCGTTGTTACCAATCACTGTTCCAGACCGTCCTGACGCTCGACGAGAGGCAGCGCCCCTCATGTGCGGAATAGCTTTTCTCCGGGCCCCGGCGATCTCGCCCGGAGAGCGCCGCGAACGCATGGATGCAGCCTTGCAGCGACTCAGGCATCGCGGCCCGGATGAATCCGGACGTTTTGCCGGCGACGATTTCGTGGCAGGGCACACGAGGCTGGCGATCATCGATCTCAAGGGCGGTCATCAACCCATGCGTGATCCCAGCGAACGCTGGGTCCTGGTGTTCAACGGTGAGATCTACAACTACCGGGAACTTCGGGCACAACTTGCGGAACGGTGGGACTTCCGGGATGACAGCGACACCGAGGTACTGCTGGCCGGGCTGGTCATGGAAGGCACAAGGTTTGTCGAACGTCTGGATGGCATGTGGGCATTAGTGTTGCACGACACCACCACGGGCGATTCCCTCCTTTCGAGGGATCGCTTCGGCAAGAAACCCCTGTATTACCGTCGTCACGGCGCGACGTTTGCCTGTGCCTCCGAATTGCCCGCGCTGGAGGTGCTGACCCCGGATGTGGCCGTCACGGAAGATGCCGCGGGTATCGCGGACTACTTCCGCTACGGTTATGCGCTGCCCGGAGCGACTTGTGTGGCAGGCGTCAGCGAGGTCTTGCCGGCACACACACTGCGGCTGCGCGCGGATGGTTCCATCGCCCAGGAACGCTATTGGACACCATCGGTCGAACCCTGGACTGGCAGCTTCGAGGAAGCTGCCGAGCATGTCCGCGAACTGTTGACGCAGGGTGTCCGTCGACGCCAGTTGGCATCCGACGTTGAAGTCGGAGCGTTCCTTTCCGGCGGCGTCGATTCAACGACCGTGTGTGCGCTCGCGCAGGAATCGGGCTTCGGAAGGCTGCGAACGTTCACGGCGGGCTTCGCCGAACCGACCTACGACGAACGGGCGCCGGCGGCGCAAGCGGCGGCCGAGCTGGGTACGCTGCATACGGCGGAAGAGATCAAGCCGGATGTCGCGGCAGTCCTTGCAACGGAGCTTCCCCGTCGCATGGGTCAGCCGTTCGGTGATTCCTCGCTGGTTCCCAGCGCCTTGGTCGCTTCGGTGGCAGCCCGGCACGTCAAGGTGGTGCTGACGGGCGATGGCAGCGACGAAATCTTCGGAGGCTACGCCAGGTACGCGGGCCGCCTGCTGCGCCAGCGATATCACCGGTTGCCGGCCCCGTTGCGCTCGATCGTCGAGCGTGGCGTGCTGGCGACGCCCGAGCCCCATGCGCATCACAGCGGCAGCCTTTTGAAACGCGCACATCTTTTTGTGCGGCTGGCGCGCGAAGACAGGGATGCCTACATAGGGCCGCCGGCCATCCGCAAGGAGACGCTCGCGCAATTGGTGCCTGGGTTGGGTGCGGGAAACCCCATGCCCGATAGGCCTTGGCCCGATGACCCGGATGAACTGAGGCACATGCTGCTGATGGATTGCCTGGTCTATCTGCCCCAGGACATCCTGCAGAAAGTCGATCGCGCGACGATGATGCATTCGCTCGAGGCTCGCAGTCCCTTTCTGGACACGGCACTCTTTGAATTCGTGATGCGGCTGCCTTGGCAATGGCACTTCTCGGGGGTGCGAGGAAAGCGCGTGTTGCAGGCGGCCATGCGTGGGCGTGTGCCTGACTTCATCTGGGATCGCCGCAAGCAGGGATTCGCCTCGCCGGTCAGTCACTGGATGCGCCACTGGTTGGGGGATGACCTTCTGGCCATGACGGATTCCGGGGATACGGGCGTCGTGGATGCTGCAGGATTGCGCGCCCTGTTGCGTGAGCACCGCGCCGGTCGCGCCGATCATTCCCAGCCTCTGTGGCTGGCTTATGCCTACCTGCGCTGGCGCGCTGGCTGATTGCATGACTGTACGCGCCGATCGCATCTTGCTGGTTTTGCCGAGCCTCGAACGAGGTGGCGGTGAGCGTGTAATGCTGCAACTGGCTGGATTGTTTGTGGCAGCCGGGCGGGAAGTGCACGTGGTTGTCCTGCTTGGCGGTGGTCCGTTGCGTTTGCTGGTTCCAGATGCGGTGACGTTGCATGAGCTGATCGATACCGACGATGCGCTCAAGGGCTTTGCACTGGCGCGGAAGGCACTCCCAAGGTTGGTGTCGCTCCTGCGCACACTCAGGCCAAACGCCGTGTTGAGCACGATGACGGGCACGAATCTTCTGGTGATATTGGCAGGGGCGCGGGCGCACATCCGTATGCGTCTCGTCCTGCGCGAGGCGTCCAGCCTCGCGAACACGAAAAGTGTGCTGAAGCGACAGGCGATGCGCTGGCTCTATGGGCGTGCCGACGGACTGGTCGCGGTATCGGCGGGCGTTGCGCAAGATCTGCGTGGCTTGGGCTTGGCGGATGACCGCATCCATGTCGTACACAACCCGGTGGACCAGGAGCGGTTGCGCCATCTCGCCCGCATCGGTCCCACTTTGCAGGAAATTGAAAGCACGCCCTATGTAATCGCGCTCGGACGGTTGACCGAAGCCAAGGACTACCCCTTCCTGCTGCGCGCGTACGCGGCCAGTAGATTGCTTCACAGCCATCGTCTCGTCATCGTGGGAGAGGGCGAGCAACGCGACATGCTGGAAAGCTTGGTCCGCAAACTGGGTCTTGCCGATCGCGTCTTGCTTCTGGGGGCGCTGGACAACCCGTTCCGGGTGCTGGCGGGGGCCGCCCTGCTGGTGCTTTCGTCATGTTGGGAGGGTTATCCGAACGTATTGCTTGAAGCGTTGGCGTTGGGCGTGCCGGTGGTCGCGACGGACTGCACGCATGGCCCTCGGGAGATTCTCGACGGTGGCCGCTACGGTCGTCTCGTGCCTGTAGGCGATGCAGCGGCGTTGTCCCTCGCGATGGATGGGGAGATGAAGCAACCATCATCCGGGTTCGGAGCAATCCTTGCCGCCCACGACCCTCGGGCCACGGCGTCGAGCTATCTGGCATTGCTGGACGGCGCGGGCATGGATGGCCGTGACTAGTATCGACTACCAGTACAAAGTTGTGCGCTTTGACAGCTGTGCGACGCGACGAAGAGAGGATTCTGGAATCGAATTGCAGGTGGCGCTTCGCGTGTCTGCGATTATGCGCGTTCTGCCGTGTTGGCTGGCTTGTCCGTGATGATTCTCGCGGGGACGCCCACCGCGATGGCATTGCTTGGTACATCGTTGATGACGACGGCGTTTGCGCCTATCCGCGCATTATCCCCTATCGATATTCCGCCAAGGAGCTTGGCTCCGGTGCCAATGACGCAGTTATTGCCGACGGTGGGCTGCGCGTTGCCCGATGGGTCCTCGGTGTCCTTGTTTCCAAAGGTGACGGAGTTGAAGACCTTGCAGTTCTCGCCGATCACCACATCTGATCCGATCACGATATCTTGTCCGTGCATGACGTGGAAGTAGCGCCCGATCCTGGCTTTGCAGGAAATGTCGCTCGCGTATATGACGCGGATAAGGTACTCAGTCACTGCACCAATGACGCTGCCTGGTACGCCGAGCCTGGATCGGCTCCAGCAGCCGAACCTGATCAGAACGGTCATGTGGAATGTATGGGTACAAAGCGCGGCCTTGAACGCGCGGAAACCCCTGGCGCGGTTTGTTATGGCTGACAGGTCGGAACGGATATAGTCAAACATTGCGCATCCGTAAGGCATGCATGAAGTAAAGCCCCCGGAGGAAGTACAACACGCCTGCGAAACTGAACGTCTGAACGGTGGTCATCAGGAACATGGGCCATGTTGACCTGGCCTGGCGAAGGTCCGCCACGAGGTATGTCAATGCGGCCGCATTTGTTCGTGCACGGAGCTTGGGGTATTTTTTCGAAAACAACAAAAAGCATTCGCGCAAAACGTCACGCGTATCGCGGCCCTGTGAGGAAATTCCTATGCCGGTTCGATACACGCCATAACATCCGCCGGCGACAAATCGCGCGTATCCGTCTCTTACCTGCTCGACATTTGCGTAATAATCGACGATCGGAAATGGCGGGGCCGCGTAATGACGAACCGACTTTCTGTACATCTTCGAGCTATTCAGTCCCACGGAAATGAACTGTAGTATATCGCCACGGTCAATCCGCATGGATGAAAGCTTGTTGTCAGGCAGGTGCGGCGGTCCATTATGTATCTCTTTCTCGTTCGTTAAAATCCGCATGCGATGCCAGACGATGTTGCAGCCCGGATCGGTATCCAGGATGCGCGCCTGACATTGCAGCTTTCCGGGCAAGCAATAGTCGTCGCCATCCACGTGCGCGATGTATTCGCCTGTCGCCTGGTCGTGCGTATGCTTGTAATTCGCGCCTGCGCCCATGTTCTTTTCATGGAATAATGGCTTCACAATCCCCACGTATCGCTCGACAAATTCAGACACGATGGTGCGCGTGCCATCGGTCGAGCAGTCGTCGCCAACGATTACCTCGAAATCGAAATCGGTCTCTTGGTCGACAATGCTTTGCAGGCACTGGCGGATATATTTTTCCTGGTTGTAGGTGACGACGCAAATGGAAACCTTTGGCGTGTCGGAAGGCTGGTTTTTGTGTTTAGACGACATCACGTTTTGCTCGGTGCGGCGTGGCGAGTCGATGCAAGGAGGTCAGGCGGTCGGCGGGCAAGTAGGTCAGTATCATGAACGCGACGCCGGCAGCGGCGAGTTCCGCGGCGAGCCATGCGCGGTTTTGACTCCATGCGAGCCACCACATGGCGGCTGCAGCAACTATCAGTGCGGGCACGCAAGGGCGCGCAATGTCTCGCAGTATCCAGCCCCAGTGCAAGCCGGGTGCGAAGCGGTGGTGCACCGCGGGTGTCCACAGCAGGAAGTAGATGATATTGGAAGCCAGCCACGCCCAGCCGGTGCCGATCATCCCGTAGTGGATGGCGGACCAGACAATGGACGGAATCAGCAGCACTGCGAAAAAGATGTTGCCGATGAGGTGCAGGCGCAGGTTGCCCTTGGCGTACTGCAGGTAGTAGGGGAATGCGCTCACGGTGAGAATGCCGTAACCAATGGCGTACAGGCGGAGCACGGCTGCCACCGTGTCCACCAGCACGGCGTCGCCTGTCCATGCCCACAACACTTGGCGCGGGAAGAATGCGAGCACCATCGTGGCCGGAATCGCGGTGACCACAATCAGCTGCGTCGCCTTGCGGTAGATCGCGATCAGCTGCGTGTGATCGCCCCGTGCTTCTAGGTTCGTCATGCGTGGCATGATGGCGTTGCTTACGGGGCCGGAGACGATCATCAGCCCGCTGGCCACGAGGATGGCGGCTGTGAAGTAGCCGTAGTCCGCCAACGGCAGCAACTTGGAGAGCACGAGCTGGTCCGACTGGGTCACGAACACCCACACGGTGGAAGTGAAGGCTATGGTGAGCGCGAAGCCGAGCACCGGCTTTAGCGGAGTCCAGTCCCATTTCAGTTTTTGACTGTGTGGTACCTGAGGCAGCAAGCGACCAGTCATCCATATCAAGCCAGCGATTTCAAACACCGCCGTGCCCAGCTGAAAGCCGAAGAATACCGCCGGCGTCGCGCTCACGAAAATCAATACCGGTACTACGGCCACGAAGCGTAGTGTTGCCACAAGTGACGTGAATCCGCTGAGCCACACCAAGTGTTCGGCCCCCGTCACCGCGCCGCGGTACAGACCTCCCATCCATCGCAGTGCGACGATGATGGCGATCATCTGCAGGCATAGGGCGACTTCACTGAGGGGCAAGGAGCTAACTTTCAGCCAATGTCCTCCAACCCAATGCGCGGAGAGGAACAGCAGTCCACCACCAAACAGGGCAACGGCGAAGAAAATACCTTCCAGCGCGCGTACAAGCCGCCGGTAATCCAGCGCACTCAGGCCGCCGCCATGAAAGCGTGCGGTCTGGTGCGCCATGGTCGGCGTGAGCCCCATGTCCAGCACGTTGAACCAGCGCTGCAACATCGCATAGAAGCCGACCAGGCCGTACGCCTCGGCGCCCATGTACTTGAGATACAGCGGTACGAGCGCCATGCCAATGATGGCGATGTAGCCCTGGCTTAGGTAGTTCGCGGCGAGGTTATGCTTGAGTGACAAGGCGTGGCACCGCTATTTGGCCAGTGAGCGCGCGGGGTTGCCTACCACCGTCACGCCCGGAGGGACGTCCTTGGTAACGACCGCCCCCAGGCCCACGACTGCAAGTGCACCGATGACGAGGGGCTTTTCGCGCGTTCCCTGCTTGATTACCGAGCCTGCACCAACATATGCGTGATCACCGATATGCACATGGCCGCTGCACCGTGCCCCTGGTGCGAACGTGACGTAGTCACCGATGACGCAGTCGTGCGTAACGGACGAATACGGATTCGCGTGGAAGAACTTCCCGATCCGCGCATTCGAAGTCACCAGGCAATTGGGGCATAGCACGACGCCTTCACCGATCTGGTTCTCTTCGAGCACGATTGCGTGTGGTGAAATGATTGCAATTGGCCGAGCGCGGCTGCCTATCTGTTCGACGATCCTTGCGCGTGCGGCACCGTCGCCTACAGCGACGTTGAAGTAGTGGTCGCCCGGCAAGGCAAGGAATGCGTCCAGTGAAATGAGCGGGCGGCCGTTGCACACAGTTTGCTTGGGCTCCCAGGTCTCAATGAAGCAGACCCGTACTTCCGCTTCTCGAACACCCAGCTGCCGGGCAACGCTCTGGCGCGCATAAGGCATGACCTCGCGCCCGAAGCCGCCAGCGCCCACCAACCCAAAGTGGATTGTCATGCGGCACCAGACCCGTTGGTCACGACCGCGACGACTCTTTGAACATCTGCATCGGTCAAGGCTGGATATATCGGCAGACAAAGAACCTTGTCCGCCGCGGCCGCTGCAACCGCGAGATTGCTGCGTCCCGCCGTGGGCAGGCCGCGGTACATGGGGAAATCCGCGATCAACGGATAGAAGTAGCGGCGTGCGAAGATGCCACGGTTTTTCAGTTTCTGGTACAGCGCGTCGCGGCTCAGCGGGTAGTCCGGCTCGACCAGGATGGGGAAGTAGGCGTAATTGGCGACGTGCTGACCGGCTTGTGGCAGGCAGCGGATGCCTTTCATGCCATCGAATGCCTCGCGGTAGCGGGCGTCGATGGCTGCGCGGCGGTGCTGGATTTCCTGCATGTGCTTGAGCTGCAGCAGGCCGAAGGCGGCGCTCACCTCGCTCATCTTGGCGTTGATACCCGGCGCGACCACGGTGGTCTCGTCCACGAAGCCAAAGTTCTTGAGGTGATCGATGTGCTGCTTGGTCTTGGCATCGTGGCAAACGATGGCGCCGCCCTCGAACGTGTTGAATACCTTGGTGGCGTGGAAGCTGAGTACGGAGAGGTCGCCGTGGCGTAGCACGCTGCCGCCGTCGTCCCTCACGCCGAAGGCATGCGCGGCGTCATAGATGACGCGCAGATTGTAGTTGTCGGCGATCCTCTGGATCGCCTCCACGTTGCAGGGATTTCCATAGCAATGCACCGGCATGATGGCCGTGGTGTTTGGCGTGATGGCGGCCTCGATCTTCTCCGGGTCCAGATTGAGCGTGCGGGGCTCAATGTCGACGAAGACCGGCTTGTTGCCGCGCCACAGTAACGAATGGGCAGTGGCGACGAACGAATACGGTGTGGTGATTACTTCGCCGGAGACGCGTAGGGCTTGCAAGGCGGTGATGAGCGCCAGCGTGCCGTTGGCGAACAGCGCCACGTGCTTGACGCCGAGATACTCGCACAGCGCTTCCTCCAGCTGTTGATGGAATGGTCCGCCGTTGGTGAGCGTGTGGCTTTGCCAGATACGCTCAAGATACGGGGCGAATTCCTCCAGCGGGGGCAGGAAGGGCTGGGTGACGTAGATAGGTTTGTCGGGCAAAAAAGCGCCTCCATCGAATGCTTCGGACCGTTTTGTCTGGCCTCGGATATGGCAGTGATGTTTCCCGGGGCGACAAACATCTCCAAGCGGATGACCTGTCGTGTTTTTGCTGCAACTCAGATGGCGAGTTTCGGTTCGATGCTGCGCAGCCGGTGCCGCCTCGGCGCCACCACACGGGCCTCGGCCTGCCTGATGAAACCGAGGATGTGTTCTGCGGTGAAACAATCCTTCTTCATGTCCGCTCTCTGAGGTCGATGAACGTTGCGGCTTGGCCTGGTACGGCTCAGCGGGGCGGATCAGTATGCATTGCTCGTGGTGCTGCTGCGGCTTGGTAGTTCGGACATGCCTGGCAATGAGCGTAATTCGGAAAGGTTTCGGTTCAATCGATTGCCTATATTCAAGCGATATAGTGGCTGAAGCTCTTCACGTGCCTTTTTGATACTGCCAGTTTCCGCCAGCATCCGCACTAGAGTAATGCGATAGGCGGGCTCATCCGGTGCGCTTTTCACAGCCCCCTCTACCATGCGTAGGCCCAGGGCGTGGTCGCCCAGCACATTCCATGCATAGTCGCCATAGGTGGCTTGCAGCCGCGCGCTGGGCCTAGGGTGATCCAGCGCAGCCTCGAAGGCTTGCACCATGTGATCGGTGGGCAGAGGGCAGGCACCATCCCGGGCACATTGCGCCAGTGCGGCCAGCGAGCTTTCGTCTTGCACGCCGGGCTTTCGCGCTTTGAGCTTGGCGATCATGCTGTCCCACCACTCTGGCTTGAGTGGCAGTCCCATGCGCGAGTTCATGAAGATCAGCGCCTGCTGCGGCAGTATAGAGGACTTGGGGAAGCTCGCGGCCTTTTCCAGTGGTGCGTAAGCCAGCCGCGTGTACGGCGAGGCGGGGTCGTAGTGCGAATACATGATGTAAGTGCGGCCCAGTTCGTATTGGGCCCGCGGCGAATCGGGGGCGCGTGCGGCCAGTTCCTGGGCCAGCCGCAGCGGATCACCCCAGGCGTGGGCGGTAGCCGCGGTCAGTCCGGTCCACCACAGCAATAGGCAGGCCAGCAACGTGCGCCGGAGCAGCAGCCAGCGATGCCGGTGTATGGACGGTTGTACAGTCCGGGATGGGATCGCCGCCAACCATGGCACCACGGCCAGCAGCACGCCGAAGCTGGCGAAGTAGTTGCGGTGCTCGTAAACCAGTTCCAGCGCAATGATGGTGCCGGTCATCACATGGCAGCCCAGGTACAGGGCAACCCCCAGTGCCACCAGCGGCTGCCGGCGGCGCAGCCAGAACACCAGCACGACCAGGATGGCGATGCCGAGCAGGCTGACCAGTGTCGTCCATGGCGACAGCAAGCCGGTCGAGATACGGAACTGGTCGTGGTAGAAGGACAGTGCCTGTGGCGTGGGCAGCAGCGTCCACGCGATGTAATCGCAGACTATGCGCGCCTCGCTCAGCAGGCGCGTGCCAAGGGTGAAATCACGCGTGGCCCAACTGGCGGAATTCAGCACGTTGGGCAGCAGCCAGGTCAATCCAGCCAGCAGCGGCAACGCCAATACCACCACAAACAAGCCCGCGATCCGCCAGTCCCATTCCCCGTAGGAGCGCACCTTGTGCGCGACCACTGCCTCATCCAACGGGTTGTCGCGCACAGGGTGCGCATCTGCGGGTAACGATGCGCGGTTGAAGCGAAACAGGATCGATTCGACCAGGAATGCATACAGCGGAAGCATCGCCGCCGTTTCCTTGGCCAGCAGGCCGATGACGGTGGATATGACGAGGCTGACGGCGCAGAGCCAGAAGCCCCTCCATCCGCGTCCTCCATGAGTGCGCAACATGCACCGTCGCCCCACCACGTAGCCAATCAGCCCCAGCAGCACGAACAGGTTCGCCATGCTCTCTTCGCGCTGCACCACGTACAGCACGGCGGTCAGGTTGATCGGCAACAGCATCCAGCCTGCCGCGATCAGTGCCGCGACGATACCCGTCCGTTGCTTGTCTCCCTCCCCTGTGTGCAGGGGAAGGTTGGGGTGGGAGACGGCCAACAGCAGCATTCTTGCGAGCAAAAACACCAGCACGCCGTTCAACAGGTGCACGGCCAGGTTGAACAGTTTCCAGCTCCAGGGATTCAGTCCGCTGGCCAAGTAGTTCGCGGCGAAGCTCAGCGAGGCGAGCGGCCGTTTGAAATCGCTGGCCGGCGAGGAAAGCGCGGCGCGCACCAGTGCAGGTACGCTGACTTCATGCGGTTGCACGCCGGGGTTGTCGACGATGTTGGGGTAGTCGTCGAACAGCCAGCTGCCGGAGAGGCCGGGCCAGTAAACGATGGCGGTCACGATCATCGCGATGATCGGCAGCCACAGGCCCGCACGGCGGCGAAAGTGAAACGGCATCATTCAGCGCAATCCATCGTCCCTTGCAATCCGTGCAGGGTAGCAAGGGTCTAGTGCGATTCCGACATGAGGCGCGATTTCAGGTCACTGATCTGGCGATCATAGGTACCGGCTATGTTGAGTTGTTCGGCCATCGCGAGGCGCCGGGCCGCTTCGTCCCGCTGCCCCAGTGCGAGCGCCATCTGGGCCAGGTTGAGCTGGAAATACGGGTTCCGGGGCTCTTGCGCTGCCGCGGCCAGCGTAAGGCTGATGGCGCCTTGCCGGTCGTGCACTACATTGAACAGGTACGCGCCGTAGTTGTTGAGGATCATCGCGCGAACGGAGCTGATGAAGTGGGGGTTTGCCATGGCCGCCTGCACCAGCTTCGACAGGTCGGTTGGCGTCAACGAAAGCTTTTGCTGGCTGGCGCTGACCAGCATGTCCAGGAATGGGCTGGCCTGCACGTAGTTCGGCGTGCGTTGCAGTCGGTCCGCCAGGTCGGCGATGAGGGATTCCGGTACCTTGCCCGTGCGTGCCTGGATCAGGATGAGATTCGTGATGGGGTAGATCTGGTGTGGGTCGAGTGCCGCGGAGCGTGCGAAGTATGGCAAGGCCAGCTGTTCGGCCTCGGCTCGCGTGCCTTTCATCGCGCCATCGATGATGATCGCGCGGCCTGCTTCGTACTGTGCTCGTGAGGAGTCAGGATGGTGCTGCACCTCGATCAGTGCCTGGTCCAGGGCGCTCCCTCCCCAGCTGGCCGCGCGGATCGCGGTCAAACCGGCTACACCCAGCAACAGCGCTACAGAACTCATGCCCAGTGTGCGTGCGGACCACCGCCGTGGAATCCATGGTGTCAGCGCACACGCCGCACCCAGCAGCAAACCACTCATCGGCAGGTAGTTGCGATGCTCGAAAACCAGTTCCAGCGGCAGAATCGTCGACTCCATCGTGTGGCCGATGAGGAACCAGGCCACGGCGAAAGCCAAGCCGGGGCTGCGTCGGCGCCACTTCCAAGCCGCCGCGACCAAGGCAACCAGGAACACCAGCGACAATGCGGTCGTCCAGGGTGCGAGCAGGCCGGTGGAGGTCGCGATGTCGTCGTGGAACAAGCCCATCCATGCCGGCACCGGCACGAAAATCCACAGCAGGTAGTCACACAGGATGCGGGCCTCGGTGAGCAGCCGCTGATACAGCGTGAAATCACGGACGGCATAACTGGCCGGCAACCAGTGCGGGTGCAGCGCTAGATAGCCCAGGAACAGCGCGATCGGCAGCGCGACGGTCAGGCCGAAAAAAGCCTTCAGTCCGCGGGTCTGACCGTGCTCCGATGCGGCAAACCGATAGCACGTCGCTTCGATCACCAACGCAAAGGCAGTGATCAGCGCGCCGTTTTCCTTGCTGAGCACGGCCAGCAGGCCGAAGCCGATCACGCCGCTCATGGCCAGACGCAACCCCGGCTCCCCACGCAGCATGCGTTCGCGCCCTGCCGTGTAGCAGAGCAGGCCGGCCAGCGTGAACAGTACCGCCAGTTCGTTCATGCGCTGCACGACGTAAAGCACGCCGCTCACGTTCAGCGGGTGCAGCAGCCAAAGGCCGGTGGCCAGCAGCGCGACGCCCTTGGGGGTAACACCAGGTTGGCGCGAGCCGCTGCCCAGCAGATGTGCGGCCAGGCGGTAGCCGATCGCGTAGATCAGGACGCCGTTCAGCAGGTGGATCAGCAGATTGACGAGTTTGAACGCCAGCGGGCTCATGCCGAACCAAGCCGCATTCAGGCCGAACGACAGCATGCTGAGCGGGCGACGCAGTGCGCTGGTGTCCGATGACAAGGCGATCGCCAGCCAGTCCGCCGGTGCGTGGCCGATCGCCAGCAGCGCCGGATTGTTGACGATGTTCGGGTAGTCGTCGAACTGGAAGCCGCCGGACAGGCCGGCGAGGTAGGCCAGCACACACAGCATGGCGAGCGCCGGCAGCATCCAGACGGATCGGGTCGAATGGGGGGGCGTATCGTTCATGGCGCAACTCGCGACTGGCGGCTCGATGGTCGGCCAGTTTGCATTGGCGACCGAAAACAAAGACGCCGCCCGGAGGCGGCGTCGCTGTCAGGCGATGCTTCCGCTTAGCGGCAGGTGGCCGGCAGGTACTTCTGATCGATGGTGGTGCCAGTCACGCAGGACCACGTCAGCGGCTGGTCAGCGGCCACTACGGTCGGCGTCAACACGAAAAGCTTGCCCTTTGCAGTGGCAAGACCCGGGTCAGCCGAAGCAGTGACCGTGATCACGCCGGCAGCAACACCCAAGCTCGCCACGTACTGGGTCGCCTGCGTGGCGCAACCAGCGCTGGCCGTGCTGCCGGGCAGTGCGCCCTGGGACTGGTAGTACTCGGCGACCGAGGTCTTGCAGGCATCGGCGGCCACGATCAGCTCCGTCACCTTGGAGCGGACGGTGTAGTTCTGGTACGCCGGCAGCGCGATCGCCGCCAGGATCGCGATGATCGCCACGACGATCATCAGCTCGATCAGGGTAAAGCCTTTCTGCATGCTCTTCATGGTGGTTCCTCTGTTGGCTAGCTAGCTGTTGTGGCCCCCTGGGTTCCGGCCCCGATACCCCCTAGGCGGGATCGAACCCCATCACGACATGGTCAGGAACGACCAGGAAGCTGGCGGAATCGAAGCATCTAACATGCCACGACCACCGCGGGCATATTGCCTCATGTTGCGGCGCTTGTGTGTTGTGCATGCGGTCACGAAAGCCCGCCACCGGTAGTGGGGAGGCCTGGTTCCGTGCGCTGGCTGACACTTGGGTTGCTGCGTGAGGACTGGTGATTTTGGGCAGCATGTGACGCAATTTGTCAGCTTGCGGCCGATTGGGCTGGCGTGAGTCATCCGGCACGGGCGAGGGACGGTCACAGCTGGTGTGCCTCTCAAGCTGCCTCGTAGGGGTTTTGGCGGGCTGGCTTGCGCCGTATTCCTAGTGTGCTTACCTTGCCCCTTTACCAATCACCCTGGGGAACGATCATGAAAAAGGCCCTGACGGCCGCGCTGCTGCTGGCACTGGCGGCCTCGCCCGCGCTGGCGGCAGATACCGACACGGTGGCACCGATCGACACCACGGTCACCGTGGACCACGCGCCGCACCCGTTCAACGTGCGCGACCTGGTGATGATGCAGAGGGTGAGCGATCCGCAGCTGTCGCCGGACGGGCGCTACGCGGCATTCGGCCTGCGCAGCACGGATTACGCGGCGAACAAAGGCGTCAACGCGATCGAGGTGCTGGATCTGTCGCGCGGCAGCAAGCCGATGCCGGTGGTGGCGAAGGGCGCTTCCGCGCCGCGCTGGGCGCCGGATGGCAAGAGCCTGTACTACGTGGCGCCGGCCGATGGCGTGGCGCAGTTGTGGCGGCTGGATTTCGCGACGGACAAGGGCGGCCTGGATCTCGCTGGCCACACGGCGCCGGTGCAGGTGAGCCATGGCGTGCTGGACGTGCAGGCCTGGAAGCTGTCGCCGGATGGCAAGAGCGTGCTGCTCTCCTATGCGGTGTTCACCGATTGCGGCACGCTGACCTGCACCAAGCAGATGCAGGACAAGCGCGCGGCGGACAAGGCCACCGGCACGCTGTACAAGAAGCTGTTCGTGCGGCACTGGGATACCTGGTCCGACGGCACGCGCAACCAGCTCTACCTCGGCCGCTTCGATGCGCATCGCCAGCTGCCGGCGGAGCCGACGCTGCTCACGCGCGGCATCGACGGCGATGTGCCCAGCAAGCCGTTCGGCGACGACAGCGAATTCGCTTACTCGCCCGACGGCAGGACGGTGTACTTCGACGTGCGCATCGCCGGGCATAGCGAGCCGTGGTCGACGAACTTCGACGTCTACAAGGTGCCGGTCGACGGTTCCGCGGCGCCGGTGAACCTCACCGCCGAAAACAAGGCCTGGGACGCCTACCCGGTACCCTCGCCGGACGGCAAGACGCTGTACTACCTCGCGATGAAGGTGCCGGGTTTCGAGGCGGACCGCTTCGGGATCATGGCGCTGGACCTCGCCACCGGCGCGAAGCGCGAGATCGATCCGCACTGGGATCGCTCGCCGGGCGGCATGGACATTTCCGCCGACGGCAAGACGCTCTACGTCACCGCCGACGACGAGGGCCAGCATCCGTTGTTTGCGGTGGATACCGCCAGCGGCAAGGTGCGCGAGTTGGTGGGCGCGGGCTCGGTGGACGGCTACTCGCTGGCCGGGTCGCGGCTGCTGCTTGCGCGCAATGATCTCAAGCGTCCCAGCGATCTCTATACCGCGAACGTCGACGGCAAGGACCTCAGGCAGGTCACCCATTACAACGCTGTGCTGCTGAAGAACGCACACGAGGGCGACTTCGAGTTCTTCACCTTCAAGGGCTGGAACGACGAGCCCGTGCAAGGCTATGTGGTGAAGCCGGCAGGCTATGAGCCCGGCAAGAAGTATCCGGTCGCCTTCATCATCCACGGCGGCCCGCAAGGCGCGATGACCAACAGCTGGAGCTACCGCTGGAACCCGCAGACCTATGCCGGGCAGGGCTTCGCGGTGGTGACGATCAACTTCCACGGCTCCACCGGCTATGGCCAGAAGTTCACCGACTCCATCTCGGGCGACTGGGGTGGCAAGCCGCTGGAGGATCTCAAGCTCGGCTGGCAGGCCGCGCTGTCGAAGTATTCCTTCCTCGACGGCAACCGCGCCTGCGCGCTGGGCGCCAGTTACGGCGGCTTCATGACCTACTGGATCGCCGGCGTGTGGAACCAGCCGTGGAAGTGCCTGATCGACCACGACGGCGTGTTCGATGCGCGCATGATGTACTACGCCACCGAGGAGCTGTGGTTCGAGGAACACGAGAACGGCGGCACTCAATACGATGAGCCGGCCAACTACGAGAAGTTCAACCCGCTCGACCACGTCAAGGACTGGCGCGTGCCGATGCTGGTGATCCACTCCGCGAAGGACTTCCGCATCCCGCTCAGCCAGGGCCTGGGCGCGTTCACCGCGCTGCAGCGCCGCGGTATCCCCAGCGAATTCCTCACCTTCCCGGATGAGAACCACTGGGTGCTGAAACCGCACAACAGTGTGCTCTGGCACGACACGGTGAACGCGTGGCTGAAGCAGTGGACGGCGGCGCCGAAGCAATAGAGCCGCTTGTAGGAGCGCACCCTGTGCGCGAATGCCTTTGGCTCCAGTCAATCACCAGAGCCATCGCGCACAGGGTGCGCTCCTACAGCCAGATGCAATCCCAGTACGGATAGTCGCATACCCGCCTGACCAAGCCGGCACGCAGCGGGTTGGCGATGATGTAGCGCGCCACGGCATGGATGTCTTCGTCATGGCGTAATGCATGATCGTGATAACTATGTGCCCAGATGCGGGCATTTGGCATGACTGTGTGAAGCCGTTTGCCGATGAGCGACTTGAATCGGTTCATGACCAGTGCCAAGCCGTCGTGTTCGCCCAGTTCCACCAGTCCGTGCCAATGGTCCGGCATCAATACCCAGCAAAGTGGCCGGGCGTCGCCCCATGCGTTGGGCTCGATCATCACGCGACCGACAATTCGTGCCAGATCGGTGTCGCCAAACCATGGCATGCGGTCGGCCGTGACCGTCGTCAGCAAATAGAGCCGTCCGGGTTGGGACACTCGCCCCTTGCGCAACGCTTGATGGCCAGTGGGATTTGCCATGCGCCAACCATCCTGTCGCGCATGCATTGGCTCAATCGGGTATGGACTCGGTTCGCTGTAGGAGCGCACCCCGTGCGTGAAGGCTTCTGCTCCGATCACCGTCAGAGCCATCGCGCACGGGGTGCGCTCCTACAGGGGGCGCTTCAACCAAGCCCTACAGCCACTTCGCCCGCTTCAGCGCGAGGTAGATCCCTCCCACCACGCAGGCCACCACGCCGATGATGACGGGGTAGCTCCAGGATTCGGCGAGCTCGGGCATGTGGGTGAAGTTCATGCCGTACCAGCTGGTGATGAGGGTAGGCGCGGCGAGCATTGCGGCCCAGCCGGCGAGTTTCTTCATCACCTCGTTCTGGCCGAAAGTGACCAGCGAGAGGTTCACGCTGATTGCCGCGGTGAGCATCTCGCGCATCGCGCCGATCGAGTCGTTCACCCGCGTCACGTGGTCGTGCACGTCGCGGAAGTAGGCGCGCAGCTCGTCGGGAATCAGTTGCGGATGCAGGCGCACCAGCTGGCTGATCACGTCCTGCAGCGGCGCCACCGCGAGGCGCAGCGTCATCAGGTCGCGCTGCATGTCGTACAGGCGGCGCACGGTGTCGCGGTTGAAGCTGGCGGCGAAGATGTCCTGCTCCAGCTCCTGCAGCTCCTCGCGGAAGTCGCGCACGATCGGCAGCAGGTTGTCGACGATGAAGTCCAGCACGCTGTACAGGCCGTAGCTTGGTCCCAGCGCCAGCAGGTCGGGCGAGTGTTCGCAGCTGCGTCGTGCCGGCGCGTAGGAGAGCGAGGCGCCGTGGCGCACGGTGAGCAGATAGCGCGGACCCAGGAAGATGTGCGTCTCGCCGAACGCGATGTGGCCGCCAATGAGCTGGGCGGTCTGCACCACGATGAACAGCGAGTCGCCGTAGGCCTCGATCTTGGTGCGCTGGTGCGCGCTCTGCGCGTCCTCGATCGCGAGGTCGTGCAGGTCGAACTCCTCCTGCAGCTTCAGCAGCAGCGCTTCGTCCGGCTCGTGCAAGCCCACCCAGACGAAGGTGTCCGGCTCCTTGAGCACTTCGCTGATCGCATCGATGCCCACGTCGCCGATGCGCCGGCCGTCGTTGTGGTAGGCAACGCAGTTGACCACCATGCGGGTGTCGACGGGGGTGGTTGGGGCTGGTGTGGACATGCCTGCATGATGCCGTCGCGACAAGTATCAGGGCAATGCCGGGGTCGTGATTTGGTGCCTTGAGGGGACTTGGCATTCACGTCGACGGATAAGCCGGTAGCGTCCAAGCCCTGTACCATCGTCACATTCATGTTCGGGTGACAGGGGCGCGGCAGATGAGGGGGCACGAATATCGGCTGGGTTATCGGGCCGATCTCGAAGGTTTGCGCGCCGTGGCGATTCTGCTGGTCGTGGCGGTACACGCTGGGGTGCCATGGCTGCGCGGCGGCTTCGTGGGCGTGGATGTGTTCTTCGTGCTGTCCGGGTTTCTGATCACCGGCCTGCTGGTGCAGGAGGTATCGAACACGGGGCGACTCCGTTTTGCGGAGTTCTACGTGCGGCGGCTGCGCCGTCTGCTTCCGGGACTGCTGTTGATGCTATTGGTGGTCGGGATGCTCGCTGCGTTGCTGTTGGCGCCGTCGGAGCAGCAAGGCCAATCCTCCGCAGCAGCGATGGCGGCGTTGTGGCTGAGCAATATCCATTTCGCGTTTGCCCGATTGGACTACTTCGCGCCAGGCACAGAGACCAACCTGTTTCTGCACACCTGGTCGCTGGGCGTGGAGGAGCAGTTCTACTTGGTATGGCCTGCCTTGCTGGTGTCGCTGCTTGGACGCGACGGCACACGTAACCTCACCCGCCTGAAAATCCGCATGTGGGTGGTGGTGGTGGCCAGCTTGGCGATCTGCATACTGCTGACATACACGGCGCCGCAGCTGGCGTTCTACATGATGCCGATGCGTGCCTGGCAATTCGCCGCCGGTGCGCTGGTTTGGCTGTGCTGCAAGATGCCGAATGCATCGGCAGGCGCGCTGTGGTGGGAGCGCCATCCCGCAGCGCCGCGTGTGGCAGGATGGCTGGGCCTAGCATTGATTGCAGTGGCAGGGGGGGGGGGCAGTGCCGACATTCCTTATCCCGGTGCCTACGGATTGCTGCCGACAGTAGGCGCGGCCTGCATTATCGCCGCAGGTTGCGTGGCAGCGGTGCCGACCGGCGTGTCACGCTTGCTGTCGTGGAGGCCGCTGCAGTGGCTCGGTGGAATTTCCTACTCGTGGTACCTGTGGCATTGGCCAATCCTACTGCTGGGTCGGGCGCTCACAGGATCGGATGCGCTGATCTATCGCATGTGCTGCGCTCTGCTGTCGTTGCTTCTGGCTTGGATCTCCTGTCGACTCGTTGAGGTACCGATCCGCAATTGGCGCGAATGGTTGTTGCGTCCGCGCGTGGCGATCTTTGGTGCCCTGGCACTGATGCTCCTGGCCAACAGCCTTTGCGTGCGTTGGTACAATCGGACCAGCATGACGATGCTAGAGCCGCTTGTGCAGGACTACGCGGCGGCGCATTACGACGCGCCGGCGATTTACGATATGGGTTGTGACGACTGGTATCACAGCGACCGAGTGCGCATCTGCGCATTCGGGTCGACCGACGCGACACATACAGCGGTGCTGATGGGTGATAGCCATGCCGCGCAATGGTTTCCTGCGGCCACCAAGGTGTTCGATCGGCCGGGGTGGCGTCTGTTGGTAGTGACCAAGTCGTCCTGTCCGATGGTGGATGAGCCGATCTTTAGTCCCAATATCGGCAGGGAATACACGGTTTGTGCAACGTGGCGCGAGCATGCCTTGAATCAGGTGGCTGCGCTCAAGCCGGATGTGTTGCTGCTCGGCAGCGCCGAGTATGGGTTCACAAGGACGCAGTGGATCGATGGCACCGCCAGGGTGCTCGACGCATTGAGTCCGACTGTAGGACACATCTACATTCTGCGCGATACGCCGCGGTTGTCCTTCGATGGGCCGAACTGCTTGACACAACAGGCGAATCGTCCGGTACGGCTGGGGTTGCGGCGAACCTGCAGCGTGGCAGCGGCAAATTCCGATGCGGAACGAGTGTATCGCTGGCTGGGGTATGCAGCCGCCCGATTCACCAACGTCAGTATGCTGGATATGAATCAGCAGGTTTGCCCGGGAGGGATGTGCTCGGCGCAACAGCAGGGAAAGGTGGTCTTTCGCGACTCGCAGCATCTGACTGGCAGTTTCGCTGCCACCCTGTGGCCAGTGCTGGCGCAGAAGCTTGGACTCGGTGTGGTCGGTAAGGATGATACGAGCGGCGTGTCATCGAGCCGATTTTCGGTCACGAAATGAAGTGCGCTTCTTCAGTTGCGGGTCGTTTGCCGCAGGCTCCACGCCAGCGCCAGCCACACCGGCAGGGCTAACAACAGCCAGGGCTGGTTCTGCTGCACGGTGTCAGACAGCAGGTGTAGCAGCACGGCGACGAGCGCGGCGGCGAGTTGCAGGATCAGCACGGTGTTGGCGAAGCGCGAGGGCGCGATGTTGCGGCGCATGCGCCAGGCGGCGCGCAGCAGCAGGAGGGCGAGTGGGCTGAACAGCAGCAGGTTCGCGTTGGCCCAGGCAGAATGGTGGCTGGTGAACGTCCACAGCGTCAGCAGCAGCAAGCCGACCAGTCCCGCGACGATGAGGTAGAGCGTGGCGAGCAGGGCATGGACGAGCCGGGCGCGGCGCGTGGTCGCCACGAGCAGGATGGCGAAGGCGAGTCCCGCCGCGCCCAGCGGCAGGCGCAGGTCCGGCGCCTGTGCGGGCGGCGCCTGCAGGCGGTTCGGCGAGAGCAGTTGTTCGTCCTGCACCAGCGGCTGCGTG
>Ga0209026_1000243_pt1 | contig 69921 bp, 58 predicted proteins | sample AraplaCL_Col_mCL_FD_184262 | JGI IMG/M metagenome (GOLD analysis project Ga0209026, IMG submission 184262) | Arabidopsis root microbial communities from the University of North Carolina, USA - plate scrape CL_Col_mCL (SPAdes) (version 2) | ecosystem: Host-associated > Plants > Roots >...
CACAGGGCGGCGACGAGAACGAAGATGTTTTGATGCTGGTAATGCCGGTAATGCTGAACAGCTACGCGTAAGCGGATATTTGTGACTGCGTATAATTTCTTTATAGCGATGGGTTTCAAACCCATCGCTATGATAAATATCCGTTCGATAGGCTAACTTAATAGCCCAATAACTCAATAACTACATTCTTATTTCTTAGCCAACCCCTGTTTGCCAAATTTTATCAGCTCATCGGCTTTAATGTAACCTACGGTACCCAACACCGGTTTGCCCTGCGGGTTGAAAATGATGAGGGTTGGATAAGCTTCCAAACGCCACTGCTGCGCCAGTTGCGGGCCAACGCCTTTTTCCATATCGATGGAAATATTCACAAAGTTCTGGTTGAAGAACGCGGCTACTTTGGCATCCTTAAAAGTGGTTGCTTTGAGCATTTTGCATGGGCCGCACCAGGTAGCGTAGGCGTCAACAAATATGTATTTGTGCTGCGCGGCAGCTTGCTTCAACGCCTCGCTCCAGGCATCTTCAATAAAATGAATCTCGGTGCCGGGTTTCTTTGCCGATGGTTTGTCCTTGCTTATCCCTGCAAAAGGTATTGCCAAACAAAGAGCGATGTATAGTATAGTGCGGATGCTTTTTACGTTTTTCATAAAACTAAGGTAAGTATTTACTGATACACATTATAACAAAAACTCCCTGGTAATTACCGGGGAGTTTGCATATGCTCTTTACTGTTGTGGTGGTTTCTGATCTTTCTTAGGATCTTCCTTCGGCGGCTCCTGCCTTGGCGGACGCTGCCTTTGTTGCTGAGGCTGGGGCTGAGGTTGTGGCCTTTGCTGCTGTTGCTGAGCCTGCTGCTGACGCTGTTGTTCGGCCTGCTGCCTTTGTTGCTGTTGTTGCTGTGCCTGTTGCTGCTGGCGTTGCTGATCCATCTGCTGCTGACGGGCTTGCTGCGCCGCTTGTTGTTGTGCCTGTTGCTGCTGGCGTTGTTGATCCATCTGTTGCTGACGGGCGGCTTGTTGAGCGGCTTGCTGTTGCTGTGCCTGTTGCTGCTGGCGTTGTTGATCCATCTGTTGCTGACGAGCCTGTTGTGTCGCCTGCTGTTGCTGAGCTTGTTGCTGTTGACGTTGTTGGTCCGCTTGCTGCTGACGTGCTTGTTGAGCGGCCTGTTGTTGCTGGCGTTGCTGATCTACCTGCTGCTGACGCGCTTGTTGGGCGGCCTGTTGCTGTTGACGCTGTTGGTCCGCCTGTTGTTGCGCTTGTTGTTGATCAGCCTGTTGTTGCGGAGGCCTTTGCTGGCGTTGTTGCCTTTGTTGCTCACGCTGCCGGCGCTGCTGCTCGGCTTGTTGCTGGCGTTGTTGGTCTGCTTGCTGCTTTTGTTGATCAGCCTGCTGCTGTTGTTGTTGCTGGCGTTGCTGATCAGCTTGTTGTTGCTGTTGTGTTTGCGGCATTACAGCGGGCCTGTTTTGTTGCTGTGGAGGCTGTTGTTGCTGCTGGCGTTGCTGTCTTTGTTGCTCCCATTGCTGGCGTTGTTGTTCTGCCTGTTGCTGCCTTTGCTGGTCGTTTTGTTGTTGCGCAGGCGGCGTTGCTGCAGGCTGGTTTTGTGGCTGTTGCTGCGTAGGCGCATTGGTCGGGTTGTTACGATCTCCACGGCTACGGCCAGGGCGGTTACCATTTTGCGGGTTATTGTTGCCAGCCGGGTTTGGTACGTTAGGGGCCTGCCTGTTTGGGGGCGTATTAACCGGGCTTGGATTGGTAACGGTAGGCGCTGGCATGTTAGGGTTTCCCTTATTCGTATTGCTATTGTTTGGCCTGTTCATCCTTGGGTTATCACGGTTTACCCTTACAATATTGCCTTGTTGTTGCTGTGGTTCAGGGTTACGTGCAACCTGTGCCAGTTTAGCCGCGTTATCGCGGTTTATGGTAGCGCCAACATTGCGGTCGCGGTGCGCGATGCCCGCGTTAGGGTTAGCAGCTTTGTAAGCTACGGCGTTAACGACAGTAGCGGGACGTGGCCTGTCGTTAACGTTATTGTTAGGGCGTACAACAGTAGGCCTGTATATATTGACCGTATTGTTATTGACAACCGTAGTACGGTTATTACTGTTGTTGATATTGTAAACCCGTACCGGTTCGCGCGAGTAGCGTCGAATTTCCTCAGGCCGTGGGCCGCTTACATACCTCACGTTGTTATTGACGTAAGTATTGTTGATGATAGTAGTTTGGTTGATGATGTTAACCACACGTGGCCGTGGTACGTAATAACGTGTTATATAAGGGCTGCAGATATATGCTTGCGGAGCGCAGATCCAGTAGTCATCAGGCACTCTGTAACCGCCGCCGAATGAGATACTAATGCTAATGCGGGGGCCAAGTGGTGCCCACGCATAGTAACCACCGCCGTGGCGCCAGTTAACCCATGCCGGTCCCCATTCGTATCCGGGGATCCATTCCCAGCCGTAATAATCGTCAAAACGCCAGCGGCCGTAGTGAAAAGTTGCCCATCCCCATGGATAGTCGGATACCCAGGTATTGCCATAGGGCGTTAAAACCCAGTGGCCGCTTGTAGCGTATGGCCTAAAGCCCTGGTCGGCGTCGGGCACCCACACATCACCGTAATCGGGATCTTCAACCCAGGTGCCGTAAGGCTGCAGTTCATCATAAAAATCTTGATAAGATACACGATAGCCCGGTTGCGCCAATGTTTTGGCCGGATGTATCATGAGTAGCGCAAATACCAAACCCAGCAGAGCCGGTATTTTATTTATAATCGGTTTCATAATATACTTTGGTTATAATCTTTGTAGTTCGACTACCTACAACTGGTAACGTTTATTATAACAGAATGTTTAGCGTAAAAATTACATTAAAACAATATTAATATTTTGTTTCGGTAAATAATGTGCAAAACAAAATATGCACTAAAATTTGTTCGATATGCATAAAATTCCATAAATTGTACCTTCACATCTAAAATAAAGTTATGAGTACAGTAAACATTCCACGTCTCGATCTTAACGATTATGTTAACGGGTCTGCCGCCGAGCGTAAAAAATTCTCGGATGATCTGGGCAAAGCATTTAACGAAACAGGCTTTGTTACTATTACCAACCATGGTTTAAGCAAAGAGCTAATAAATGAATTGTATAAACAGGTTAAAGCAGTTTTTGCATTGCCTGAAGAAGTTAAACTGAAATACGAGATACCCGAACTTGCCGGCCAGCGCGGTTATACCAGCAAAGGCAAAGAAACAGCAAAAGGCTTTAAAGTGCCCGATCTGAAAGAGTTTTGGCAGATAGGCCAGACGGTTACCGATGGCGACCCTGTAAAAGACGAATATCCGGAAAACGTACAGGTAAAAGAACTGCCCGATTTTTATCCTATCACATCCGAGATCTATAAAAAACTGGAAGCTTCGGGTGCGCAGATCCTGAAAGCTATTGCCGTGTATTTGAAACTGCCTGAGAATTACTTCGACGATAAGATCCACAATGGTAACTCAATATTACGCGGCCTGCACTACTTCCCGATCCTTGATCCGGATTCGCTGCCACCGGATGCAGTAAGAGCCGGGGCGCACGAAGATATCAACCTGATCACGCTGTTAATTGGCGCCAGCGCCGATGGTCTGGAAGTATTGACCCGCGACGGCTCGTGGTATGCTGTTAAGGCAGAGGGTGAAGATATCGTTGTAAATGTTGGTGATATGCTGCAACGTTTAACCAATGGTAAGCTAAAATCAACTACACATCGTGTAGTTAACCCGCCGCGCGAACTGATGGGCAACTCACGTTATTCGGTTCCGTTCTTTTTACATCCGCGTTCGGAAATGGACCTCTCCAGTTTACCATCAACCATCGATGCAGAGCATCCGAAAGCTTATAGTGATATCACTGCCGGCGAATACCTGGATGAGCGTTTACGCGAAATAGGGCTGAAAAAATAATGTGCAAATTGGCAAATGTGCAGATGATGATCTATCTGATAAATGTGCATATGTGTAAATCTAATAGCTATCGAATAGGATAGCTATCGGATTTACACATTTTTCAAAACAAATGCAGGGCTTTTTCATTTATGATATATCAACCCAACCATTACTATTATGAACGCCGAAAAATACAATTACGCGACGGTAACGCAGGCTTTGGCCGATCTGAGATCGCGCGGATATGTGGATGAATTTGATTACAAGGACGATTATTTGTTTTGCGATAGCAAAGGCATAAAGTTTAACCCGCTCGAGTTAAAAATAACCGAAGTTTACCGTTTTGAAGGTGCAAGCGATCCCGAAGATAGTTCGGTAGTATATGCCATCGAAAGCGCTTCGGGATTAAAAGGATTGATCATTGATGCTTATGGCATGTATGCCGACGAAAAGAAGAGCGCTTTTATCAATAGCCTTAAAATGGCCGATTAAAATAATTTCTCGATCAGTTGATCGGCACTGATGCCTTCGGCTTCCGCCTGATAGCTGCGCACAATACGGTGGCGCAATATTGCTTTGGCAACAGCCTGTACGTCTTCAATATCGGGCGAGTACTTTCCGGATATTACTGCGTGGCACTTAGCTCCCAAGACTAAAAACTGCGATGCCCTTGGCCCTGCACCCCAGCTTAACAAGCGGTTCACATCGGCTGTAGCCATATCCGTATTAGGGCGTGTTTTGGCAGCAAGCTTAACAGCATATTCCAATACATGATCGGTGATAGGGATATTGCGTACCAATTGCTGAAAGGCAACGATCTGTTTTGCTGTTAACACCTTTTTTACATCACTAACTTTGGCACCTGTAGTATTTTTAACTACCTGTATCTCCTCGGCTAAAGTTGGATAATGCAAAGTGACGTTGAACATAAACCTGTCTAACTGTGCTTCAGGCAATGGATAGGTGCCTTCCTGCTCAATAGGGTTTTGAGTAGCTAAAACAAAAAATGGCTGCTCCAGGTGGTGTGTTACACCAGCCGCTGTAACCGATTTTTCCTGCATTGCTTCCAATAGGGCGGCCTGTGTTTTTGGCGGTGTACGGTTAATCTCATCTGCAAGGATGATATTGGCAAATACTGGTCCGCGGATGAACTTAAAATGCCTGTCTTCGCCCAGTATTTCCGAGCCAATAATGTCCGAAGGCATCAGGTCGGGGGTGAACTGTATGCGGTTAAAACTCAGGTCGAGTACTTTCGATACCGTTTGTACCAATAAGGTTTTTGCCAGACCAGGCACACCCACTAACAAACAGTGCCCGTTACTAAAAATAGATATCAATACCGATTTAACAACATCGTCCTGGCCAATAATTACTTTGCCTATTTCGGCGCGTATCTCCTGGTAGGCTGCCTTTAAGGCGTCAGCTGCTTCAACGTCGTTCTGGTACTGCATATACTTATTTTACTTTGACTGGGCGTTAGTGGTTACTGCCCAGGTTTTAAGCTGAGGGCAAGTTTGGAATTCCGGATCGATACGTACATAAGTATCTTTACGCCTTTTTTCAAACCACTCGCTTACTACACGGTTTATTTTATCCTGATAAGCAAGTTCTTTTAGTTTTGGAAAATCCTGGGTAAGATTTGCTTTGTGCGCATCTGTTTTCGAGCGCAGGTATAATATTTTGTAGTCTTTTTTACCATCCTGGGCGGTAAAGAAAGCCGGTTTAGATACTTCGCCAACTTTCAGGGTGTCAACGATCAGCGCCATCTGCGGATCAAGTTTATCTGTTGGGATATAAGTTGAACGGCTCTGTACGTTTTCGGCGTTCATAATCATACCACCGTTGTATTTGGTGTCTTTGTTGTCGCTGTAAAAGCCTGCCGCTGCCGAAAACTCAATCTTTTTATTATTGATCAATTCTTTATAGATACTGTCGGCCCTGTTTTTTGCGCGGTCTATACTGGTCTGGGTTAAATCGGGACGGACAAGTATATGGCGAACGTGGACCTGCTCGCCGCGACGTTCAATAACCTGTAAAAAGTGAAAGCCGAAGTCGGTTTCAAATACAGGTGATACCTCACCGGCTTTTAATTTAAAAGCCATTGCAGCAAACTCTTTTACATAACCCGAACGGTCGGCAAAACCTAGATCTCCGCCATCAGCGGCCGAACCAGGATCCTGCGAATATAAACGGGCAAGGTTGCCAAAGTCTTCGCCTTTTTTAACACGCGCCAGTAATTCTTCTGCTTTGGTGCGATAAGCTTGTTTTTCTTCTGTTGTTAATTTCGGCACGAATGATATTTCACCAATTTCAACTTCTTTGTTGTACGATGGTAAGCTATCTGTAGGGATAGAGTTGTAATATTTTTTAACGTCGTAAGGGGTAACGTTCACCTTTTCGGTTATTTTCTGGCGCATTCTTTCAGCAATCATCTGCTCTTTTTGCTCCGGGCGCATTTCATCTTTATACTGAATGACCGAGCGGCCTAAAAACTGCTCCAGCCTGTCTTGTCCGCCGGCCCGTTGTATCATGCTCCGCATACGGCGGTCAACTTCGTTATCAACATCATCATCGGTAACGGTAACGCTATCAATAACAGCTTGTTGAGCAAGTAATTTTTGAGTTAATAGTTGTTGTAAAACGTAGCATTTAATGCCCGGGTTTGGCGGGTTGCCTTGTGCCAGGTAGGTGGCGTATTGACTCTCAATGTCCGATTGTAAGATGATGCCGCTACCAACTACGGCAGCAATTTTATCTAAGGTTTTATATTGAGCTTTAACAAACGTTAGTGTAGTGAATAAAATAAAAAGGGTTAACCCAAACTTTCTCATGTATCTCTTTGCTTATAAATTATATATCACCAGTTTAAAAACTAATGAGGCCCCGAATTTCGGAAAATAAATTGAGTTTGATTGTAAAATTATCTTCTCAATGTAACCATTTAGCTTGCGCACTGCGAATATGCTGATTAAGGTATGAACAATTTAGCTATTTTTGGTTAAAATTTGTTAAATGATCATCGAAAACCCGGCCGCTTTACAGTTTATCCTGAACGAGCAGATTTACCTTAGCAAAAGCGATATAGGTAAATTTGACGAGTCTTCGCAGGTTGCCGCCGTCTCCGATAAGCCGCTTGTTGTTGAACCTCCTGTAACCCAACCCGAACCCATAGTTGCCGAAGCTCCGGCGACTGAGCCCGCAAAACCGGCCATCGCCGAAGCTCCTGTAATGACCGGCCCTGATCCTGTTATAGAAACGCCGGTTTTAAACTTTAAGTACCTGGGCAAAAACGCTAAGGCATTTTTGATAGTTTGCCATTACCAGGGTTTAGAGGGCATGGACGAAAAGCATCTGGCGGCACTCACCAGTACCCTGCAGCGTAAAGAGTTGAGTTTAGATGACGTAGCAATCATCAATATCGCGCAGCATACCGATGCAACAGTACGCCAATTGCACTCTTTTTTTAAACCTACGCGTTTGCTGATTTTGGGCGGCCAATGCATTTTACCAGGCTGGGATACCTTGGTATTTAACCAACTGCTGGAAAAAAATAGTTTTAAGGCTTTGTATACCGATAGCTTTGCCGATATGCTGGCCGACCGGGAAAAAGCCAAAGCCTTTTGGGAACAAATGAAGCAATTGTAATATGCCGCAGCAATTAGTTTTTGCAACTAACAACGCCCACAAAATTGAAGAAGTTGCCGCAAAGATCGGCGATCAATTTGATATACTAAGTTTGGATGCTATTGGTTTTACCGATGATATCGCCGAAACGGGAACAACCTTCGCGGCAAACGCTTCCATCAAAAGCCAAGCTATCTACCAAAAATTTAAGCTCAATTGTTTTGGCGATGACAGCGGCCTTGAAATAACCGCCCTGAACGGCGAACCCGGCGTTTATTCGGCCCGCTATGCCGGGCAGCATGGCAACCACGATGCTAATATTGATAAAGTGCTCGAAAACCTAAAAGGTAAAACCGATCGCGACGCCAGGTTTATTACGGTAATATCGCTGATATGGAATGGCGAAGAACACTTTTTTGAAGGTACGGTCGAAGGGACCATCCGCCACGAACGCTCAGGCGCTAAGGGTTTTGGTTACGACCCCATCTTTCAGCCCGATGGTTATAATATTACTTTTGCTGAAATGACAATAGAAGAAAAGAATGGTATCAGTCACCGTGCAAGGGCATTGGAAAAGATGGTGGAGTTTTTGAAGACGCAAGGGTAAAAAAAAGAACTTTCATTTCGAGCGAGCGTAGCGACGAGAAATCTTCTGCTTCGTGCTTGTCTACAGCAGAAGATTTCTCCCACTGGTCGAAATGACAACTTTTTAAAACCTCATTCAATAACTCATCTCATCCAAACTTACCTTACCCTTAAAGGTAATAAAAACAAAAGTAGTGTAAGCCACAACCAGCGGTACGCCGATAGCCGCCACCGTAAGCATAATGCCCAGTGTTTTTTGCGATGAACAGGCGTTATAAACCGTTAAATTATAGGCCGGCGATTGCGTTGATACCAGCATATTGGGATAAAGCTCAATAGCCACCAGCACCATCAGCAAACTAATGGTAACTGCCGAGGATATAAACGCGTACAGGTATTTACGCTTGGTGATCTGCCGGGTAATGTTGGCAACGGCCAAAACCATCATTACCGGGATAATAAACAACTCCGGAAAACGGCGGATCACGATAGCCATAGTGGGCAGGTACAGCAAAGTATAAAAAGAGGTGAGCAATATCATCATCACAAAAAAGATGGTAGTGTTTTTTACAATGATGGTGAGCTTGGCGTACAGGCGGTTCTCGGTTTTCATCACCAGGTAAATGGCGCCGTGCATCATTAACAGAGCAATGGTAGTAACCCCGGTAAGCATGGCATAAGGGTTAAAAAAATCCAAAAAGCTTCCGCGGAAAACATGATCCGGCCCCATGTTAATACCCTGGGTTACGTTGCCTAATATCACACCCAATAAAAAAGCGATCAACGTACTCGAGGCACAATAACTAAAATCCCACATGCGCCGCCACCACTGCATCGGCTCCTTACTCCTAAACTCGATCGATATGGCCCTGAAGATGATTCCCATTAAAAACAGCATAAACGGGATATAAAAAGCCGACAATAGCGAAGCATACACTTCCGGGAAACCTGCAAACAAAGCCCCACCGCCAATGACTATCCAAACTTCGTTGCCGTCCCAAACCGGGCCAATGGCGTTTAATGCAATGCGTCTGCTTTCTTCTTTGTTTAAAAAAAGGTGCACCATGCCCGAGCCCAGGTCAAAACCATCTAAAATAATATAGCCCGTAAATACAGCGCCTATTAATAAAAACCACCAGGTTGCGTAATCAATGCCAAAAAGTGTTGCCATAGTTTTTAAATTAATGAGTCGGCCATTTCAATATGTCGTGGACTGTGATCCAGGTTCTCTTCGTCGAAAGGTCCATGCTTAATCTTTTTGTTTAACAGATAGATAAACAACACAAAAAGCACCAGATATACCCAGGTAAACAGGATCAGCGAAAATACGATCGATCCTGAGGATACAGCCTGGGACAAAGCTTTAGATGTCCGCAGCAAACCATACACTACCCAGGGCTGCCGCCCTACTTCGGCGCTGTACCAACCAACCTGGTTAGCTATCTGCGGCAGCAATACAGAAAATGAAAAAATAACCATGAGCCAGTGTTTGTTAAACAATTTATCGCGCCACCATAAAAAGCAGGCATAAAGCGTAAGCGCTATTAAAAACATGCCGATCGCGATCATCAAATGATAGGTCTGAAAAACAAAGTTTACCGCTTTTGGCCTGTCTTCAAGTTTAAAGTTATTGAGGCCGGTAATCGGTGCTTTAAAATCGCCTTGGGTTAAAAAGCTCAAGCCACCGGGAAGGTAAAGGCCATGAGTTTCGTTCTTTTTTTGGTCTACATAGCCAAACAGGTATAAGTCGCCGGGCTTTGAACCATCATAATGGCCTTCTAAGGCAGCTAATTTTGCAGGTTGATATTTGGCTACCACATCGGCCGATTTGTGCCCAACCCACAATTGCGCTACTGCAGACAACGTGGCAACCACCAGCGCTATTTTAAATGCAGATTGCGCAAACTCCACATATCTTTTACGGCGCAGGTAATAGGCACCGATGCTCAGCACCAAAAACGCTCCGGATAAAAACGAACCCAGCCATACGTGCGTTAAACGCTCGATGCTTGAAGGATTAAATACCATTGCCCAAAAATCGGTGATCTCGGCACGGGCATGCATACCGCTGCCTACGATATGATAACCGGCAGGTGTTTGCTGCCAGGAGTTGGCTACCACGATCCATACTGCCGAAAACATACTGCCCAGCGTTACCATTACCGTAGCAAAAAAGTGTACCGATGGCCGCACCTTGTTCCATCCAAACAACAGAACACCTAAAAACCCCGATTCTAATGCGAATGCAAAAATGCCTTCTGCAGCTAAGGCGCTGCCAAAAACATCACCTACATATTTAGAGTATACCGCCCAGTTGGTGCCAAATTCAAACTCCATTACAATGCCGGTTGCCACGCCGATCCCAAAAATTAAAGCGAAGATGCGGATGAAGAACCGCGTCATCTGTTCGTACAGCTTTTTGCCGGTTTTAAGGTAAAGGCCTTCCATCACACACATCACCAGGCCCAAACCGATGCTTAACGGCGGGTAGATGTAGTGGAACGCGATGGTAAAGGCAAATTGTATGCGGGCTAAAATTTCGACATCCATAAACAATTCATTTTGAGTGGGTACCGGGCAAATATCGGCATATGCATTAGCGAAGCCTTGTTAAACCAACACTTATTTGCAATTTAGAAAAAATATGAATTGTAACCGGTATGTTACTATGTAAAAAATAATGTTATGATCGGATGAAAAAAGATAAACAAGTTAAAACAATTAGTACAAGCCTAATATAATTGCACGCAAAGGCTCACAAGGCACAAAGCTTTAACTTATTCTTGGCGACTTATGCGTCCTCGCGCAAATGTTCAACTTTTAATACTAAATAAAATCTTCACGCATCGGTGCAAAGGCATCAACCAAAGTACCGGCCTCGAGGCATACCACGCCGTGTACCACATTAGGTGCCACATAAAAGCCGTCGCCATCTTTTATGATACGTTTTTCATCGCCTATAGTAGCTTCAAAAGCGCCGCCCCTCACATAAGTTACCTGTGTGTGCGGGTGGCTGTGCAGTGTACCGATGGCGCCTTTTTCAAATTTGGCCTTTACCAGCATAATCTGGTCGTTATAACCGTATACCTGGCGTTGTATGCCGTTTTTTTGGTCTTCCCATTCAATTTCATTCTCAATTTGAAAGGCGCTGCTTGCGGGTTTGCTCATTGTTATTTAAGTTTAGAAGTATCGGGTTTTAAATTATGGCGTTTTGTAGTATCAGGTTTAGGCACGATCTTTTTTAAAGCGTCGCCTGTTGCTTTCAACGAACCTGTTTTAGAATTGATAACTGCCGCTGGTTTAACTTCGGTCTTTAAAGGCAGCTTAATACCGCTCATGCCTTTTTTTACTGGTAGTTTTTTAATGCTTTTTTTACCCGTCGTATCCGGCGGTGGGTTGATCACCGATTCCTTTGATACGGGCCTGTCCTTTGGTTTCCATATAAAGCCCTTTAATATTTTATCATCCTCTTTCAATTTACCCAAAGGGATAAGCCTGTTTTGGTACTGGCCATACTGGGTTATTACATCAAGGTTATTGGTTTTGTTAAAATTTACTTTCATGCGGCCGGCTACCGTCCGGCTTATCTGGTTTATTTTACTGCTGTCGCGGTCGTAATAAAGTGTTTCTGCGTTGCCATCCACATATACCACATTGATCTTGTTATTCTTAAAAAAGCCCCGCATTTTTCGGCCGGCTACCTGGTTAAAATGCGTTGAATCCTTCTTTTCCACATTGACGATGAATGCCGATGGAAACAGCTCAATATTATCTACCTTTTTGTTTTTTAGCTGCAGATAGACCGTGTCGCCCGACATTTGCGAGCCTTCCGACCAGATCATCGGATGTACATACATTCGCGCTATCGAGTCGGCATAGGTGAAGAATATGGAATCGGCTACTGCTTGTAAGTCGCTTTTAAAAATTTTAGCATGGTGATATGCTATCAATATCCGTATCCTCGCGGTATCGCTCAACTTCACTTTAGTGATCATATTTACCGAATCCACTTTGGTTTTGATCGATGCGGTAGCTTTTAACCTTGCCAGCCTTTTTGCTTTTGCCTTTTGCGATGTATCTACAGGCACCACCTTTTTAGGGAAATAATCAGGATGCAAATAGTCTTTATTATTAAAATAATGAGGCGGCTCCAGGTCTAAATGTTTTGGCACCTTGGTATACACTACCGATACGGTCGCTTTCAGGGTGCTGTCTTTCAATCCGGCCAGGCGCCGGCTTTCCTGCATGTATTTCAACTCCTGGTAGGTAATGATCTGCGTTTCAATCGTATCACCCGATAGGTAAATCGAATCGCGCTTAACTTTAGAAGAATCAGTTTTTAGTAATGCCGGTGATCGCAGGTCGGGCGTTTTAAGCTCGGCGTTAGCTAATTTCTTAAGCCCATTCTGTTTGACGCCCTTATTGGGCTTTAACACTTGTGGTTTAATTTTAGCTATGGTCGCCGAATCGGTTTTTATTTTTGGTTTATAGTTAGCTATGGCCGAATCTGGTTTTACCGGCCGGCTGTTCAACAACCCTTTATTCGTATTGGTGAGCGCTTTATTTTTCGCCGAGGTGGTATCCTTTTTTACCGAATCTTCCACCACCAAAACAACATAGGGGCGTACGGTCATCACCATACGCTCATCGTCTTTGGTATAAACCCCTAATCCGCCCTTTATAATTACTTTTTGCTCCTTATCGGTAAAAGTAACGTGTTTGGTTGCTTTACCGTAACCTTTCAACCGGTCATAAAACAAACTATCACCAACTAATTGCCGGGTACCTTTTTTATATAAGTTTTTCTCACTAAAAAAGGCTTGCTCTGTTTGGGTATTATAAGTACCCCTTTCGGTGTATAAAGTATCTTTATCCTTGCCGTAAATATTGGTTGGGCCGTAAAAGTAGGCAACGCGTGTACCCGAGTTATAACGTAACGTATCTGTTTTGATCACAGCATCAGTTGTAGTTAATACCACATCGTACCTAAAATAGGCATCGCGGGTAAATGCAAAATAATATCCATTTTTACTGATGAGCGTATTATCCTTATTAACCAGCTTGCCACCGCCTGTGTACGTGCCATAGCGCGTACCCGTATTGTAGGTGAAATAGTTTGTAGTCAGTGTGGCGTCCTTATCAATCATTTTAACATTATCAGTTAAAATGGCCTGTTTGGTATTGCCGTTATAATTTAGCTTGTCCGAAAATACATGCAGGGTATCGCCCTGCGTAATTACAACGTGGCCAAAAGCATCCAGAGCATTGTCTTGCTGATATAGATACGCACTGTCAGACCGGAAAGTAGAATTATCTTGCTGAAACACGCCCTGGTAAACTTTGGTGATAGTTTTCCCATTCAAAGTTATAGTGTGTGTTGTTTGTGATTTGATCAGCTGAACTATCGTTGGTTTACCTGCCGGCTTTTTTTGGGCAGTAACCGTGCAGGCGATCAGCAAAAAAACAAGACTAAAAATGTATTTATTCACAGGTGCAAAATTAGTTTTTTGGTTGGGGTAATTAAATTAAATAATTTTACCAAATGTTGCCTGTACAGCGTTTGCAAAATTTTATCGATCAGCACCACCTTTTTACACCCGAAAACAGGCTGCTGGTCGCTGTAAGTGGTGGCCGCGATTCGGTTTTGCTTACTCGTTTGTTTAAGCAGGCCGGGTATGATTTCGGAATGGCACATTGTAATTTTCAGTTAAGAGGCGGCGAATCAGATGCAGAACAGGATTTTGTTGCCAAACTGGCCAAAAAGCTTGATGTGCCTTTTTACACTACCAATTTTGATACCAAAAGCTACGCCGGGCAACAAGGGATATCCATCCAGATGGCTGCCCGCGAGTTACGATATCAATGGTTTGAAGAGATCAGAAATAGTTTTAACTACGATTATATTGCCGTAGCGCATCACCAAAACGATTCTATCGAAACTATATTGCTCAACTTAACCCGCGGTACCGGTATAGCGGGAATGCATGGTATCTTGCCCAAAAATGGTTTTATTGTTCGTCCGCTGCTGTTTTTGAGCCGCGATGAGGTTGATGCAATGGTAATAAACGAGCATTTGGATTATGTTGAAGACAGTTCCAATGCCTCGGTAAAGTACGCACGTAATAAAATCCGGCATCAGGTAATCCCGGCGTTAAAGGAGCTCAACCCAAACCTGGAGCAAACGTTTGAGCATAATATGCAACGCTTCCGCCAATTGGAGGAGCTGTTGAATATCCAAACCCAAAAACTACGCGATGAATTATTTACCGAATATGCCGGTGATATCCATATTGCCATTGCAGCCATAAAAAGCCTTAAGCCGCAGCAGTTATTATTATATGAATTGCTGAGCCCTTATGGTTTTAGCGAAACAGTTATTGACGATGTGATTGCTTCACTTGATAAACATTCCGGCCGGACGTTCGAGTCGCCCGGACATTTGTTGATTTTAGACCGGGACAAACTGATACTGACTAAAAGGAACGTTACATACACCGGGGTAATGTTAATTGAGCAAGGCTCCCATGAGGCTAATTATGGAGAATATAAGCTGACGCTTTTGCACGATGACTCGCCATTAATTGTACGCGATAATCCAATGGCAACGTCAATTGATGCCGACTTACTGATTTACCCACTCACATTACGTAAATGGACCGAAGGCGATTATTTTTATCCCCTGGGTATGAAGGGGCGTAAAAAATTAAGTGATTTTTTTGTGAACGAAAAGGTGCCCTTACACGTAAAAGATACTGTGCCTGTGCTGGTTAACGGCAATAACGATATTATATGGATTGGTGGTTACAGGCCCGACGACAGATATAAAGTAACCGCACACACCAAAAAAGTTATTATCTTCGAACTGTACAAGCTGACTTTATGAGCGAGAAACCCAATTTTATGGAAAAACAGTACCTCGGCCGCGAATGGATTCCCATTAGCATACGCCTGGTAATGGCCATTTTTTGCTTTGTGATCTATTTTTTTACCGGCGACCGTGAACGCAACAGCGATCTGTTGCTTGTTGTGGGCTTTGGTATCCTCATCATATCGGTATTGATGGGTTTTTTATTGCACTTCCGTACCCGCGTACAAAACAAGAGCCTGATGCTGGATGGACTTTGGACAACCCGCCTGGTAAAGATCGACCTGAACAGTATTGTGAAAGTTGAAAAAGGAACTTACAGCCGATACTTTTTTAACAACCCGGTTTACAATCTGCATAAAAAAGGCACCATCCGCTTTTACACGTCGGGCAACGATGCTATCCACTTAACAGATAGGGATGGTTTGGTTTACATCATTGGCTCGCAACGCGCAAACGAGTTGGAAAGAGCCATCCGCGAAGAAATGAACAAATAAATTCTCTTTATTTCTCTATCGCCGAAAAAACTTCAAGTAATATGTTCCATTTACCCTGGTCAAACTCCCAGATGCGCACATAGTTGTAATCGCTGGTAATGTTTCCTTTTTTGATCTGGGCTTTTCCGTAACTGTATGCCAGATCTTTGCTGTCGGCACGGCCTACGCTGGTCGTTTCGGCAATAATCGAAATAGCTTCGTTATTGATAAATTTCAAAATCTTATCACGGCCTACAATTGGCTCAAAGCCCGGGAAGTAAAAACGGCCCTCTGGGCTTAAAAATTCCTTGTAGGTAGCCAGGGTCGATAGGCTAAATGAATTGTTTACGTACTTATCTGTTATTAACACAACCTTTTTGCTTGCAAACGGATCGGTGCTTGGCGGCGAAACCTTGCTCAGATCGGGCTCTTTAAAATCAACCAGTTCGGGTTGCTCTGGCTCGGGATGTTGTATGCCCAGATCAATCAATAGCTTCAGCTTGGTATCTGTTGAGCCCTTGTGCCAAATAGATACGTAGTGCCCGTATACCTTGTCAGTATCGTTCGGGCCGTTCTGGTAAACGTAAGGGCCTGCGCTAAAAGCCAGATCGCCGTTGGCAGATATACGGGCGAATTTAGGCTCCCAGCTTAAGTTGCCAGGTTGCTTGTCAATATTGGTATAAAAATCTTTGGCGTTAACCGGTTTCGGTCTGAATACAATACCATCATCATCTAAAACAGATAAAAAGCCTTCTTTAATGCCCTTTTTTGCAACTGCTTTGTTAAATGCCTGCTCGGCATCAACTACATTTTTAACTTCGGTTTTTTGTGCGAATAGGGTCCCGCAGAACAGGATGATCAAGGTGGATGTGGCAATAATTTTTTTCATAAGTAATGTACCGGAGGGTTGAAGGTAATATAACGTAGTTATGTTAAATCTGTTTTAATTGTTAGCGTATCAGGCTGCTTTTTATAATGATTTGTGCATTCAGATCTTATTCCAGGTTGTGCCTTCTTTACTGTCTTTAAGCTGGAAGCCAATCTCCTGTAAACCTATTCTTATTTTATCGGATGTTGCATAGTCTTGGCTTTTTTTAGCCTCGCTGCGCAGGTTTATAATAAAATCGAGCACGTTCGGCAATTCATCGTTCGCCGCAGCCTCGCTTCTCAAGCCAAGTACATCAACTAAAAAGGTTTGCATCAAACCTTTTAGCAGATCGAGGTTTTTGATGTCGATCTTGGTTTTACCATCATGTACCGAGTTGATGATCCGCGAGCACTCAAACAATTCGGCAATTAAAACCGGACTGTTAAAATCATCGTTCATGGCTGCATAGCAATTGTTCAGTATGTTTTCTATCTCAACTTCGCTTTGCGCGGATGGCTTTAACCCCGGCAGCAGATCGTAAGCATTCATTAACCTCTTGAAGCCTTTTTCAGATGCCTCCATCGCGTCGTTCGAAAAATCGAGCGTACTGCGATAATGCGTTTGCAACATAAAAAACCGCACCGTCATAGGGCTATACGGTTTGTTCAATATCGAGTTATTACCGCTGAACAATTCATCAGGTAAAAAACTGTTACCTAACGATTTCGACATTTTAGTGCCATTAACCGTAAGCATATTAGTATGCAACCAGTAGGTAGCCGGGTTTTTACCGCATGCTGCCACGTTTTGTGCTATCTCGTTAGTATGGTGCGTGGGCACTAAGTCGATACCGCCACCATGAATATCAAAATGCTGCCCCAGGTATTTATTGCTCATGGCAGAGCATTCCAGGTGCCATCCCGGGAAACCTACGCCCCATGGCGATGGCCACTTCATCAAATGTTCAGGTTTAGCTTTTATCCACAACGCAAAATCAAGCTTGCCATGTTTTTCGTCCTGCCCGCCAAGGCTGCGGGTGTTGGTTAATAGATCATCAAGGTTACGGCCGTTAAGTGTACCGTAATCCTGGGTTTTATTATATTTCTCTACATCAAAATATACCGACCCGTCAACCTCGTAGGCATAGCCGTGTTGCATAATCACTTTAACCAACTCTATTTGCTCAATAATATGGCCGGTTGCCGATGGCTCAATACTTGGTGGCAAAGTATTCAACGTGCGCATTACATCATGAAAACCAACAGTGTATTTTTGTACTATTTCCATTGGCTCCAGCTGGGCAAGTTTTGCTTTTTTTGATATTTTATCCTCCCCCTCGTCGGCATCCCCTTCCAGATGGCCGGCATCGGTAATATTACGTACGTAACGTACCTTATAACCCAACAAAGTCAGGTAACGAAATATCAGATCGAATGAGATGTAAGTACGACAGTTGCCTAAATGTGCATCACTATAAACGGTTGGCCCGCAAACATACATGCCCACATGCGGGGCATTGAGGGCTATAAACTCTTCCTTTTTTTTACTAAGTGTATTGTAAACAAACAACTTTTGTTTCATGCGGCAAACTTACATATTTTCGGCAAGCTGTTAATATAGCTTGGTTTTTTAACAAAAATTAACCATTTTTTTTACTTCAGCATTAGATCGCTGCGCACGGCATAATGGTCGGATAGTTTTTTTTCTATGATCTTATAATTCAGCACATCAAATTGCGGGCTGGCCATAATATAGTCGATCTGGAAATTCGGCATATCGCCATTATAGGTCTTACCCAGGCCAAAACCTTTTTCGGCGAAAGCGTTTTTGATACCCTTAGCCATTTGATTAACCGCGAATGACGATGGCGTATCATTAAAATCGCCTGCGATAATATATGGATATGGGCATTGCAAGGCGTGCTGCTTTACCAGGAAAACCTGTTCGCTTCGCTTTATAAAAGCTAATTTAAGCTTACCGCCAATCCGTTTTGATGAATTTAGGTCGGTTTTCCCCTTTTGCGATACACTGTCAAGATACTTATAATCTTCTTGCTCCAAACTGATGGACTGCAGGTGTACACAATAAACTCTAAATGTTTTTTGTGGACCTTTTACATCGATAAAAACGCATTGATTGTCGCTGTGGTTTCGCGATAACCGGATAAAACCATGATCGATGATGGGATACTTTGAAAAAATTGACAGCCCGAACAGATCGCCGTTACTTCTGCTGAAAGCGGCAAAGAAAAACTGGTCGGTTTTTAATGTAAGTTCTATCGAATCGCGTATACAAGGCTTTACAAACCGCTGGTTCCTGTATTCTTCAAAGCACATAATGTCCGGCTGCTCATTATCAACTATGTTTAAAATATCGTGGAATGTTGGCACCATCGGGCCGAAGTTGAAACTTTCGAAATTGTGAACGTTATAGGTCATTACCCGTATCATATCCCCTGATTTTTTAGGAGCATCTTCGGTCGGTTTGTGAAAGCCTAAATTATTACCTAATGCCTTGTACCCAATGCCGATAGCGATAACAGAAACCAGCATGTACACTTTACGACGAAAGAACCAGTATACCACAAAAAACAAACTGAATAGGAGTAGGAAGGGGTAAGCCAGTCCAAAAAAAGCGACCGGCCAAAACGTTTGCGGGCTGGTAAACGGCGCGAGGTAACTAATAAGCAGCGAGATCGCAAAAACATAGTTGGTAAACAAAACCAGTTTGTCGAAAAAAGTAAGCCCGTGTTTAGCTTTTATCATCACTGCTGGCTCTGAATAGTGTTTCTTTTTCCTGTTTGCTCAGGCTTTCATAACCTGTTTGCGAAATTTTGTCTAATATACGATCTATTTCATCCTGCCTTGGTTTGGCGTTTGTAATTTTCCCCGAATTTTTGACCGCTATCTTTAGTTTGGGCCTTGGTTTAAACAGATTTTCGAAGGGTTTGCTCCAATCATTGCCGTTTTGCAATTGCCTGATAAACACAAAACCTAAAATTGCCGCTCCGAGTTGGGCAAAGCCACCCGCCGCATGTGGGCCGGTTAGCGATAAAAGATTGAGAACTACATAAATAGATGCCAGCCACTTTAACCGGATCTCGAAGAAAATAATAAACACCCCGTAATTAGGTAATAAAGTAGCGGCTGCCACAATTACCGCTGTTACACATGCAGGGGCACCTATAATCAATGTACCAAGCCGTGCATCGGCAAAGGTGGGGATGGTGTTAAACGCAATGAGATAGAACAATGCGCCGGCAAGCCCGCCAAAAATATAAACGGCTGTCAATTTTTTGCCACCTAAGTAATCTTCAATAATTTGGCCCATCCAATAAAACCACAGCATATTGAATATCACGCTCAGGATACCTTCGTGCAAAAACATATAGGTAACTGGTGTCCAGAAATGTTTAAGTAAACCCGGCAGATAGCTTGGCAATTGCAGGTTGGCAAAGGTGGTTTCCTGTAGAGCGGCATTACCGGTTGCCAGGCTTTCAACCGCGAAAAAAATACCCATCGCTAAAAATACGGCAACGTTTATTCCTATAAGCAGGTTTAGCCTGCTGCCAGATCGTAAAACCTTAAATCGTATCTCCTCCCACATGGTGCTCATAAATATCGCAATATTTACTTTTAACTAAAATCAGTTAATAAAATTGTTGCGGCCCACGCAATCCCCATATTTTTATCAGGATAAAACCGACTAACGCGCCACCGATATGTGCAAAATGCGCAACCCCGTCATTGGTTTGCATTGGGTTAACCCCCGAAAACAATTCAATCACAATATAACCGATTGCAAAATATTTCGCTTTAATAGGGATCGGTATTGGAATAATCATTAATTCCATGTCGGGGTAAAGCATGGCAAAGCCAACAAGTATGCCAAATATTGCGCCAGACGCTCCTAAAACTGGGGCATAGTAAATAGCCTCAAGTTTTTCCAGACTGGCCGGGTCGGCTATACCGAGATTTTGCGCCATAAATGCGCCTGTTAAATTATGCACTTCAATAGCCTGAACTATCATTTGTAACAACAACGCCCCAATGCCGCATATAAAGTAATAATTGAAAAAGCGTTTGGAGCCCATCGTATTCTCAAGAATAGGGCCTATCGTAAACAAGCCTATCATGTTAAATAAGATATGCATAAAACCGCCATGCATAAACATATAGGTGACGACCTGCCATGGCTTAAATAAGGGCGAGTCGAAGTAGAAAGCCGAAAAATGTTCGATCATATTAAAATGGCTCCCCAAAAGCTGTGTAGCTAAAAAAAATATCACATTAATGATCAGCAGGTTTTTTACTACCGGCGGTATATTAGCAAATGGCGATTGCCTGTATTGACTCATGATGGTTGATATACGTAAATTTTACTTGTCAAATTTTTCTAAAAGTTCACTTAACGTGAAGGTAATAATTATGGGTTTGCCGCTTAACGATACATTAGGCATTTTGCAGGCAAATAACTGATCGATCAGCAAATTCATCTCTTCGAGCGATAGTTTAGTACCCGTTTTTATGGCCGCGTTACGCGCCAGCGAGCGTGCTAAATTATCTCTTTTATCCAACTTTAAAATAGCCTGATTGTTTTTAAAACCCTCTAATAAATGCTCCAATAACGCATGTTCGCTGGCATTGTTTAATTCGGCGGGGATGCCTTCAACAACAACGGTGTTTTTGCCAAACTCCCTGATATCAAAACCCAGGGCGCGAACATCTGGTAAAAGTAACTTTAATAATTCATAATCGGCGGCATTTAGAGTAACACTTTGCGGAAAAAGGCTTTGCTGACTTACGCCCGAGTGGTTTTCTAACTGTTGTAAAAAACGCTCGTAAAGCACACGCTCATGCGCGGCCTGCTGGCTTACCATTAAAAACCCCGATTTTATTTGTGATAAGATAAACCGGTTGTGGATCTGCATCAGTTGCCGCTCGCTCGATTTGCTTACCTGCTGCTCTTCGATCTCGATCTCGCGGCTCTCCACCATCATTTTTTGCTGTTGTACTTCTTCGCGCTTGCTTATTTCGTACAGAGTATCCCAGTTTTGCGGGATAGCTGCTTTTTGATGATCGCCGCTGTAGCGAGGTGCGCTTTCGCGCGATGGAGAAGCAGATTGCTGGCTGCTAAAAGGGTTAAAATCGGGATTGAACTTGATGCTCGGCGCCACGATCTCATCCATCGGTTTTGATGTGATCAAATGCTCGATGCTATTCTCCTGGTCAAAGTCAATGGTTGGGGTAATGTTATACCTGCCCAATGAGCGTTTCACCGCCGAGCGGATGATGGCGTAAATAGCCTTTTCGTCCTGGTATTTGATCTCGGTTTTGGTTGGATGCACGTTGATATCAATCTTCGACGGGTCGATCTCGATAAAAAGCACATATAGCGGATAGCTGTCATCGGGCAGTAGCTCCTCAAAAGCCGTCATTACCGCGTGGTTTAGGTAGGCATCTTTAATAAAACGGTTGTTCACAAAAAAGAACTGCTCGCCACGCGTACGCCTTGCAAACTCGGGTTTGCCTACAAAACCGCGCAGCTTGATAATACTGGTGTCCTCCTCAACAGGTACCAGCCGCTGATTATATTGGTTGCCCAGTAAATGGATAATGCGCTGTTTAAAACTGGTAGCAGGCAAGTGGTAAACCTCTTGCCCATCATGGTGCATCGTAAAAAATATCTGTGGGTTGGCCAAAGCCACACGCTGAAACTCATCGATGATATGACGCATTTCCACCGCGTTGCCCTTTAAAAAGTTGCGGCGTGCGGGAGTATTGTAAAACAGGTTTTTTATGCAGATCGAGGTACCTGCATTACATTGGCAAGGCTCTTGCTTAATTACTTCCGAGCCCTCGATATCTATTTCTGTGCCCAACTCATCTTCCATGCGGCGGGTTTTCAGCTCAACCTGGGCTATAGCCGCTATGGATGCCATAGCTTCGCCACGGAAACCCATGGTTCGTATGGCAAACAGGTCTTCGGCCTTGCGTATTTTTGATGTGGCGTGGCGTTCAAAACACATCCGCGCGTCAGTCATGCTCATGCCGCAGCCATTATCTATAACCTGTATCAGTGCCTTGCCCGCGTCTTTCAGTATCAGCTGTATCTTATCCGCACCTGCGTCAATGGCATTCTCCACCAGTTCTTTTACTGCCGATGCAGGGCGCTGCACCACTTCGCCGGCGGCTATCTGGTTAGCAACTGCATCAGGTAAAAGCTGTATTATATCAAACATCTAAAATAATTCCCTTCAATTTCGATTTCGTTGCTAAATTAGAAAAATGATGGCATAACTTTACATTTGCAGTGTCGTTACATTATCAAGTTTATAAAACCGCTGTTTGTTTTTTGCGTTAATAGCCTATGAAGAAACTGTTACCTGCTTTGCTGCTCCCACTATTACTGGCGGCTTGTAAGCAAAAAGAGTATAATGCCGATCTGTTAGTAAAAAATGCGCAGGTTTATACGGTAGATAACAACTTTAGTACCGCGACTGCTTTTGCAGTAAAGGGAGGCAAAATTTTGGCGGTTGGCACAACCGACGATCTGGAGAAACAATACAATGCCCATGAGGTGGTTGATGCTGGCGGCAAAGCCGTTTACCCGGGTTTTATTGATGCTCACGCCCACTTTTTAGAATATGGCATTGCTTTACAGCAGGTAAACCTGGTAGGCACCAAAAGCTGGGCCGAAATTGTTGATACTGTATTGTCTTTCTCCAAACTTAATCCCGATGGCTGGCTGATAGGCCGCGGCTGGGATCAGAATAAATGGGCCGTAAAGCAATTCCCAACCAAAGGTAAATTAGATTCGCTTTTCCCTGCACGGCCGGTAATATTAACCCGTATTGATGGCCATGCAGCTATTGCCAACCAGGCCGCGTTAAATATCGCCGCAATTAAATCCGGGCAAACCATATCCGGTGGCGAAATTGAAACGGTTAATGGTAAGCTAACCGGCATTTTGGTAGATAATGCTGTGGGTTTGGTTTCGCACCATATACCACCGCCGACTGAGCAACAGGGCACTAACGCTGTAATGGCAGCACAAGCCAATTGCTTTGCAGTTGGTTTAACTACTATTGACGATTGCGGCGAAAACTACGATGTGATCAGCCCCCTCAGGCAGCTACAAAATAAAGGCTCGCTAAAAATGCGAATCTATTTGATGCTATCGGACAAACCAGATAACTATACTTATTTATTTAAACACGGTGCCATTAAAACCCCACGTTTAAATGTCCGTGCATTTAAGGTTTATGCTGATGGTGCGTTGGGATCGCGGGGAGCGTGTTTGTTACGGGATTATAGCGACCAAAAAAGATGGCGGGGTTTTTTGTTAAGCAGCCAGCAGCATTTTGCCGATGTGGCTCAACAAATCTACGATCATGGTTTTCAGATGTGTACCCATGCTATTGGCGATTCGGCAAATAGGGTAATGCTGCACATTTATGCCAAAATGCTTAAAGGGAAAAACGACAGGCGTTGGCGCATCGAGCATTCGCAAATCATAGCGCCAAATGATTTTAAGTTGTTTGGAGAATATAACATCATACCATCGGTACAGCCAACACATGCCACATCGGATATGAGCTGGGCCGTTAAACGCCTTGGTACCGCTCGCTTAAAATCGGGTTACGCTTACAAGCAGTTACTCGATCAAAATGGCTGGATACCTTTGGGGACCGATTTCCCGGTTGAAAATATCAACCCGATATATACGTTTTATGCCGCGGTTGAGCGGAAGGATCTGCAAGGCCTTCCTGCCAAAGGCTTCCAAATGGAAAACGCGCTGAACCGTAAGGAAGCTTTAATGGGCATGACCATCTGGGCGGCGAAAGCTAATTTTGAGGAAAAAGAAAAAGGCAGTATCGAAGTTGGTAAATATGCCGACTTTGTAATACTGGATAACGATATTATGAAAATTAACGGCGCCGGACTACCCAAGGTTAAGGTGCTGAAAACTTATGTTAACGGAGAAAAGGTTTATGAACAAAAATAAAGTTAATTACGCTGCATGCGTGTTAATGGTACTGGTTACGATGATGCATATGGCCTGTGCGCAAAACCCGCACATGATCAATATGTCTATTTTACAGGAAGAAAAACTCATCGAAAAGAATACTGTATTGCTTAATAATCAGCAACAAATCATTCCGTTACAAAACCTCGATCAGATACAGATCGCAAGTATTCACTTCAACTACCCGCAGGCCGCCGTTTTTGATAGCATTGCCAACAAATACGCCAAGGTACAATCGTTTAACGGTAACGATTATATGGGGCCTAAAAATCTGGATGACCTGTCGGAAGATCTGAAGCTTTATAATACCCTGATCATCGAAGTTACCGATGCGGAGTTTGTAAACCCGCAACTGCTCACCTTTATCAATGGCAACAAAAACCTGAAAAACGTAGTCATTGTTTTATTTGGCAGCGGGAAAAGTATACCGGCCATCGACGGCATTACTGCGCCAATTGTATACGGTGTAAGGCAAACCCCCGTGTCTGCATCTTACGCCGCGCAGGTTGTATTCGGTGGTATCGCGGTTACGCAAAAACTAACTAAAAACCTGTCGGCAAAATACAACGCAGGCTCTGGCTTTTTAACCGCTAAAACACGCCTGCAATATACGGTTCCCGAAAACGTGGGCATTAATGCAGGCGATATGATGGCTATTGACAACATCGCAAATGAAGCTATCAGCGACCACGCCACACCAGGTTGTGTAGTTTTAGTAGCCAAGGATGGTAAGGTGATATTTAACAAGGCCTACGGTTACCACACTTATGATAAGACTGCGCCCGATAAGCTGACCGATATTTTCGACCTGGCATCGATGACTAAGGTATCGGCCACTACGATGGAGGCTATGCGCCTGGTTGGATTGGGTAAACTGAATTTGGATTCGACTATGGGTTATTATATCGCGAAAGCCCGTAACACCAATAAAAGCGACATCAAAGTGCGCGAATTGCTGACACACCAGGCCGGTTTGATACCGGATATCCCTACGTACGGTAAAATAAAGCCGGCTACTGACTATAATCCCGATTCAACGGCAGCCTTCCCGACAAGGCTAACCGATAACCTGTTTTTAAGGAAGGATTATTACAAAAATGTAATGATACCCGATATGATGAACTCGCCGTTAAGGACAAGGGGCAAGTACGTTTATAGCGACTTGAGTATGATATTGACAGCCGAGGTGGAAGAAAATATTACTTCGGTGCCGTTAAATGTATATGTACAGCAACATTTCTATAATCCGCTGGGTATGCAAACCGCAGGATTTTTACCACTATACCGGTTTAGAAAGGAACAAATCATCCCGACTGAAAACGACGAAGAGTACCGCCATGCCTTGCTGATAGGTTATGTACACGATCCGACCTCCTCGTTAATGGGTGGTGTTGCCGGGCATGCCGGCTTGTTTGCGAGCGCTAACGACGTAGCTATTTTATACCAGATGGTACTGAACGGAGGCAGCTATGGTGGAGTACAATACTTAAAACCCGAAGTGGTAGCCGATTTTACCCGCAGACAGTCGGATATCAGCCGCCGTGCATTGGGTTTTGATATGTGGGACCCGAATGTAAGTTTGCATTACCCGTCGGAACTGGCATCGCCGCAAACCTACGGGCACACCGGTTATACGGGTACCTGTATCTGGGTCGATCCGAAAAATAATTTGGTATACGTCTTTTTATCAAACCGCGTAAACCCAAAAGTGAGTGATAAGTTATCACAACTAAAAATTCGGGGTAGGATACAAGACGCTGTTTATAAGGCTATTAATAATGGCGAAAAGCAGCCCTGATATATTAGTTGAGTAGTGAGCTAAGCAAGAATAGTTGAACGCTTTTGCACCGGAAATAAACATTAACCTGTAATTGTGGTTACTGTATTATTTTACATGCAGTTCACAATAATTGAAAATATTGGATTTAACTTGCGGCGTTTTTAATCAACAGATATCCAGATGAAAATCGGCATTGTATGTTATCCAACTTTTGGCGGTAGTGGTGTGGTTGCCACCGAATTAGGCAAGGCTTTGGCCGATACAGGCCACCAGGTGCACTTTGTAACTTATAATCAACCGGCAAGGCTCGACTTTTTTTCCGAGAATTTATTTTATCATGAGGTATCGGTATCTAAGTACCCTTTGTTCGACTACCCGCCTTATGAGCTGGCCTTAGCCAGTAAACTGGTAGATGTGGTACGCTTTGAAGCTTTGGATATCCTGCATGTTCATTACGCTATTCCGCATGCTTCGGCGGCGTTTATGGCTAAGCAGATATTGGCTACTTATGGTATCCACATCCCGGTAGTAACAACTCTGCACGGTACCGATATCACCCTGGTTGGTAAAGATCGTACCTATAAACCGGTGGTGACTTTTTCGATCAATCAATCAGACGGCGTAACGGCAGTTTCGCAAAATCTGAAAGATGATACGCTGAATTTTTTTGAGATAGAGAATGAGATCCGTGTAATCCCCAACTTTATCGACCTGAAGCGCTTTAGCATGAAGGCTAAAGATCACTTTAAAAAAGCGATTGCACCTTCCGGCGAAAAAATACTGATTCACACGTCAAACTTCCGTAAAGTAAAACGCACGGATGATGTGATCAGAATATTTGCTTTGGTGAATAAAGTTATCCCATCAAAATTACTGATGGTAGGCGATGGCCCCGAGCGTTCGGAATGTGAACAATTGTGCCGCGACCTTGGCGTATGCGATAACGTACGTTTTTTAGGAAAACAGGAGGCGATTGAAGAGATCCTTTCGGTATCCGATCTGTTTATGATGCCGTCACAATCCGAAAGCTTCGGATTGGCAGCTTTAGAGGCCATGGCCTGCCGTGTACCCGTTGTGAGCTCGAACTCGGGAGGTTTGCCTGAACTGAACGTTGAAGGCCTTACCGGTTTTTTACGTGAACCTGGCGACATAGAAGGAATGGCCGAAAAAGCAATCTATATTTTGCAGGACGATACCCGTTTGCAAACTTTTAAAGAAAATGCATTGTCGCGAGCCAAAGAGTTCGACCTGAGTTTGATATTGCCTGTTTATGAAGATTATTACCGGGAGGTAATTGAACGCAGTAAAGCGCCGGCATTGCGTTAGGTATAAAACCTTTTTTGGGTATTAATAGTTTAGTAAAGGCTTACTTTCGTTAAAAAATAAAACGTCATGAAGGTCGACCGCGCGGCTAGAAATATACTTCGCAGTTTAATATATTTTGTGTTGCCAGTCATTGTTTCAGGCTGTTCTTCGGGAATGAAGCGACAATTTAAAAGCAGCCACTTTGTTTTTATTTATAATAGTCATATCGACAAAAAGCAAGCGCTGAGTGTAGATAGCGCACTGGAAGCTAATTACTTGCGCATCAGCCGGGATTTACAAACCGAACCTGCTGACCCCATTGAAGTATCTATTTATTCAAACCGGTGGACTTATGCTACCACCCACGGACATTGGACAAGCGGCGGCAATATAGAGGGTACCGGGAAACTGCATTTTTTGCGCTCGGGCTGGGATGAAAAAAATATTTATAAAATAGCTGTTCACGAATTTTCCCACGCGGTAATGCTTAAACTGCTTATCGATCGCGAACCAAAACCGCTGCCGGCTAATTTTGATGCTAAGTTTAGCAAGTTTCCAACATGGCTGTACGAAGCGATAGCCGTTTATGAGGCCGGGCAATTTGAGGACCCTAAAACACTTCCCTTTTTAGCGGATAATAAGTATCCGCCGCTGGCAGAATTTAACGATCGCTCGAAGGGGCAAAAAATATACAGCGTTGGTTATACTATGATTGAATATATCCTTCAACAGTATGGACGAAACAAATTCATTGAGCTAATAGCTGCATACGGCAACTTAAAGATTTTAGGCGTAGCCGACGATCAGTTTATGCAAGGTTGGTATGCTTTTGTAAAGGCCAAATATTTACATTGATCCCCTTAAACCTTTATACTTGCAGACAGAATAACATCTTAGTTAAATGAGGATACATATTTTCGGAGCATCAGGCTCGGGTGTAACTACTTTGGGCAGGCATTTATCGCAACAGCTGCAATATCCTTATTTTGATAACGACGATTTTTTTTGGGAGAAATCAGACCCGCCGTTTACCGTTAGAAGAGCGCCGGAATTACGAAACAAGCTGCTTTCAGGCAACCTGATTAAAACAGGTGGTAATTACATTGTCGGCGGATCGATGGTAAGCTGGGGCGACGAATGGCTGGAGGCTTTTGACCTGGCGGTGTTTTTATATGTGCCGCCCCAGGTGCGGCTTGACAGACTAAAGAAGCGCGAATATGAACGTTATGGCGATGTGATCTACCACGATCCTAAACGCCACCAACAATTCCTGGGTTTTATAGATTGGGCCGCGAGTTATGATGACCCAACATCGACCAGGAGATCGATCGGCGTACATTTGGACTGGATGACTAAGCTAAAATGCGAATTGATCCGCATCGATGGTGTTACATCGGTTGAATACAGGGCTAAATTGGTTTTAGCAGCTGTTGATAATTTCAAAAAGTAAAATACGATTGTTTTTAATAATATTGGCAGGGTTTATGTATATATCCGGTTAATAATAAATTTAAACGATGAAGAAATTAATTCAATACAGCATTATCGCGCTTTTGATCAGCGTAGTTTATAGCTCATGTTCAACCACACAAAAAGCGGTATCGTATACCGCCGGTGCATCGCGCAGTAAGTTTGTGGGCACCTGGGTATGTAACACCGTTACTTACCAGGATATTATAAGCGGTACGGTACAGAAGGTGTTCGATCAGGCATCGCCACAGGCGTTTGTAAACAGTACCTGGATATTGACTAACAGTGGCAACGGACAGTATAGTTTAGTAAACGGTACAGCGCAAAGCATTTTCTGGTCGTATTACAATCCCGGTAACGGCGAAGCACCTGCGTTTCAGTTTAAAAAAGTTTACCAGGGTGATAAGGCTAAAAATATCGATTCGGGTTACCGTTTGATCATCAGTAGTATTGATGGTAACAGCATGGTTTTAAAAAGCCCTGTTGATATGGCAGGTAAAACAGGGTATGTGATCTATTCGTTTACCAAAACCAAGTAAAACCCCCTCTAAACGGCGAAGCCCTCATTAACACATTTAAAAACAATTATCGTGTTAATAATCTCCCCCGGTAGGGGAGACTTATGATTATCGAAACTTACTGAACGTCTTAAAAGCCCTCCCTTTCGGGGAGGGTTGGGTGGGGCTTATAGTATCTTAAATCCTAAACTAATGTGCCAAAGGTTTTGGCGTTGGCCGTATTTTGAATTCAATTGGGTCAAACCACCTTCGTACCGTGCATCAAGAGAGATGGTGCCCAGGTCGATACCGGCACCTGCCTGGTAGCCTAAAGTACTATTGTTGTAGTTACCCAAGTCCCTATACGCACTGCTTAAATTATCCGAAAAGCTTTGGTCGGTATTTAAAATGTACGAGTAGATAGGACCTGCCATAATACGGAAGTTCAGGCTTTTTGCCCCGAACGATTCTCCCAAAAGCAACGGTACATCAAGCGAGGTGAACCTTACTTTGGCCGAGCCGCCGGTATTCGTTCCGTTCGAGTCGAAATTAAACTGTCCGCCTTTGCTGCCTACATACATTTCGGGTTGTAAATAAAGCCCTTTACCTATTCGCGCGAAAGCGCCAAACTGGTAACCGGTCACGGTCGATTCGGAGTAGTTATCATTATTGATCTTTGAAACGTTTAACCCGCCCTTTAACCCTAAGGTAAACTGGGCTTTAGCGCCGATATTTAAAAGCAGTACCGCCGCTATACTTAACATATACTTTTTCATAGTTTTTTAAGTTTTAGTTAGCAGATGTGATTCACACAAAAGTTGAACCAAAATATAAAACGACAATAGGATTGATTTTTATATTTTTGTTCAAAATAATTTAACAATGGCCGAGATCAATATTAGTAACAAAGAGTGGGAACGGGTAAAAATTAAGGTAAAAAGAAAGTACAACCATTTAACTGATGAGCAGCTGCAATATACTGCCGGCCAGGAAGATGAGTTGATCAACCGCTTAATGGGCCTCATCAACCGCGACCGTAAATATGTGGTTTTTACGTTACGTAAAGCGCTGGTAAATATTGATACCAATATATTGTAAAAAAAATTAACGCACGCTTAAAACGCAAGGCGTTTTTTTATACATTTATACCATTAATACCGATTTAGAATGAAAGGGCGCGTTGTGTTGACTAAAACTTATAAAAAACTGGGAGTAACTGCGGGGGTATTTGCCTTTGCAGTGGTGTTGTGGAGCTTTAACGATGATCTGTTTCAGATATCTAAAAACCTTGATGTTTTTGCATCGGTATACAAAGAGATCAATCTTAACTATGTCGACGAGATAAACCCATCAAAATTGGTTAAAACCGGTGTTGATGCCATGCTCGAAGGCCTCGACCCTTACACCGAATTCGTACCCGAATCGGAAATTGAAGATTATAAGCTTAAATATGTAAGCACACAATATGGCGGTATTGGCGCCAGCATATTTACCCGCAATAAAAAAGTTTACATTTCCGAAGTTGCAGAAGGCTTCCCGGCTCAAAGAGGCGATGTGCACCCCGGCGATCAGTTGGTAAAGATCAACGATATTAACCTGGAAGGTAAAACCAGCGACCAGGTTAGCGCCTTGTTAAAAGGCAGCAAGGGAGCACCTATCAAACTAACCATCAAACGTGAAGGTGTTGCAGATGCGATGGACAAAAACCTGCTTCGCGACGAAATTAAACAGCCTAATGTATCTTACTTCGGTATGGTTGAAGGCAATATGGGTTACATCAAGCTCGATAAGTTTTTAGAGAACAGCGGCGACGAGGTAACCAACGCCCTGGTTACCCTTAAGAAAAGCAATCCAAGCGGCATTATCCTCGATCTGCGCTCAAACGGTGGCGGTATTTTGCAGGAAGCTGTAAAAATTGTAAACCTGTTTGTAGCTAAAGATGTTGAAGTAGTATCGCAGAAAGGCAAAGTAAAAGAGAAAAACTATACCTATCATACCTATAATACCCCGGTTGAACCTAATTTGCCGTTAGTGGTGTTGGTTAACAGCCGTTCGGCTTCCGCTTCCGAAATTGTTGCGGGTTCACTTCAGGACCTTGACCGTGCGGTGATCATCGGTCAGCGCAGCTATGGTAAAGGGTTGGTGCAGCAAACGTTTAATCTGCCGTACAACAGTTTGGTGAAGATCACCATCGCTAAGTACTATACCCCATCCGGGCGTTGTATACAGGCTTTAGATTACACACACCGTAATGCCGATGGGAGTGTGGATAAGGTTGCCGATTCGCTGATGCATGAATACAAAACCAAAGATGGCCGTTCGGTATACGATGGAAGTGGAATCTATCCAGATCTTTTTATTCAGCAGGAGCGCTTTGCTAATGTTACACAGGTGTTGGTAGGCAAACTGCTGGTGTTTGATTACGCCACTCAATACCGCAATACGCATCCTAAAATTGGCGATCCTAAGACATTCTCGTTAAGCGATGCCGAATATGCCGATTTTGTGAAGTACCTCTCAACCAAAGATTACAAATACAGCAACCGTTCCGAAAAAGTATTGGCTGATCTGAAAAATGAAGCCGACAAGGACAAAGAGTTTGATGATATTAAAACGGAGTACGAATCGTTAAAGGCTAAATTGGCGAGCGCTAAAGCGAACGATATGCAGCAGCATAAAGACGAGATCAAACAAGTGCTCGAAAACGAAATTGCCTCGCGCTACTATTACGAAAAAGGCCGCTACGAATGCAATTTTAAATACGATAAAGAACTTGCCCGTGCTGCTAAGCTGATGAACGATAAAAACGAGGTGGCCACCATTTTAAAAGGTGAGGGTGCTTATAAGATCATCGGTAAACCAAAGGTGACCATGGCTGCCGTTAAAGGCGATATTAAGAACGAGAATTAGGCCCCACCCAACCCTGCCCGGTAGGGAGGGCTACCTTTTAGAAGTCTCCCCTTCCGGGGGAGATACAGAGGGGGCTTCTTACCCCAAAATCTCCTTAATATCCTCGGCCGAAAGCGATTTGATAAAGCTTTCTTCGGTGGTGATGAGCGCACGCGACAGGCTTAGTTTGCGTTGCTGCAGCGCCAGTATTTTCTCCTCAACCGTATCCTTGGTAATGAATTTATAAATAAACACATTTTTGGTTTGCCCGATGCGGTGTGTACGGTCGATAGCCTGTTGCTCAACTGCCGGGTTCCACCAGGGGTCGAGGATGAAAACATAATCGGCTTCCGTTAAGTTTAAGCCCACACCGCCTGCTTTGATCGAGATGAGGAATACACGGGTAGTTTCGTCCTCCTGGAACTTTTTCACGATCTCGCCACGGTTTTGCGTGCTGCCATCCAGGTAAACGTATGGTATGCTTTCCTGTTCAAAGTGCTGGCGGTAAATGGTGAGTTGTTTTACAAACTGCGAAAATATGAGCACCTTATGGCCGCCGTCCAATACGTTGGTGAGCGTGTGGACAACGTTCTCAAATTTACCCGAATCGCCCTCGTAATTCTCGTCGATCATCGACGGATGATTAGCGATCTGCCGCAGTTTGATCAATCCCTGCAATACCTGCATTTGCGATTTGGCAAAGGTGCCATCTTCCAAACTTTTTAATAGCTCGTTCCGGTATTCCGATTTTACCTTTTCGTACACATTTGCCTGCTCTTCGCTCATCTGGCAATAGAACAAGTTTTCGGTCTTTGGCGGTAACTCAGTAGCAACCTGTTCCTTGGTACGGCGCAAAACAAAGGGCTTGATGATAGCCTGTAGCTTGCGGGCTTTATCTTCATCCTTCTTTTTCTCGATCGGTGTTACAAACTCGTTCTGGAAAAACTGCTGGCTACCCAACAAGCCCGGATTGATGAACGACATTTGTGTCCACAGATCGTTAACCGAATTTTCTACCGGTGTACCACTCAATATCAGCTTGTAAGCCGACTTTAGCTGTTTTACTGATTTGTATGACTTGGACGATGGGTTTTTGATGTTCTGGCTTTCATCCAGTATCACATAATCAAAAAAGAACTCCTTCAGCACATCAATATCTATACGCGTAATACCATAAGTGGTTATCACTACATCATAATTACCGAACACCTCAGGCGATTTATTCCTGAATGTGCCCGTATGCACCATCAACCTCAGTTGTGGCGTAAACTTTTTAGCCTCGTTAAGCCAGTTGTAAATTAACGAGGTCGGCATTATGATAAGTGAGGTATTGCTGCTACCGGCCGCTTCGGCCTCCTCCTTATTTTTTTGGATCAGCGCCAGCGTTTGTATGGTTTTACCCAAACCCATATCATCGGCAAGGCAGCCGCCAAAATGGTAATCTTTTAAAAAGTGGAACCAGTTATAGCCGGCCTGCTGGTAATGGCGTAGTGTACCTGTAAAGTTTACCGGCATAGCTATCTCTTCCATCTCCTCAAATTCAACCAGCTTCTGCAGCTTGCGGTTAATGGCAACACCCGCCATCTCGCCGTCGGTTAAATCATTAATCAAGCCTACGTGGTGCTTACGCAGTTTGAGGTTCTTGTCCGATTCGGCAAAGGCCAAGAGATTGCCGTATTGCGAAAACCATTTTTCGGGTATCACGGCTATCTCGCCAGAAGGTAATAGGAACTCCTTTTTACGATTCAGAATATGGTTGCGCAATTCCATAAAAGGAATCTGGTACGGGCCGAAATGTACTACGGCGTAAATATCAAACCAATCGTTGGTTTCTTTAACCTGCAGGTCAATTTTGCTGCTGCCAAAAAGATAGCGTTTCTGCCCGTCCGGCTGCTCCAGCTCAAAACCCTCGGCAAGCAGTTCATCATGATATTGGTTTAACCACTCGAACACTGAAAATGATCGGTCTTCGTCTTCTTCCGTAGTGGCAACCTCCAGGTTCTGAAACAGCGACGATACGGTCTTTAAGCCCCGGCTTTCCAGTTGTTCCAATCTGCCTTTTTCCCAGGCTATGGACCGCTTTACGCGGTGGAAGCTATACTCGTCGTCATTCTTCTCAATTCGTACCGATACCAGCCTGCCGTCCCCGTAAGGAAAAACATAATCGGCATAGCGGAAGTAAAGCTGCAATTGCGAAATGCCGTTCTCTACATAAATGGGTTTCAATATCGGTGTCGCCTCGTGCTTCTCGTTAATGATCTTAAAGCCTTCAGCGTATACATGGTGCTTCTCAATCAACGGCGCTACAAATCTTTCAAAATACGATTGCTCCGACGCGCGCGGGATGGCGATGTAGCGCTTGTTTAAAAACGGAACCAGTTTTTTGCCTTCTATTTCTTTATCAAAGTAGTATAGCGTATCATCCAGCATCATCCAGGCGGGTTGGTTACAAATTACCTCGGCGTTTTTAAACATAAACTCGATGCGCATGCCCTGGTATTTGATGGTAGGGAAGTACCGGATCTCTTCCTCATTCCTGCGGAAGTGGAATAGTACCGATGCGGCCTCGGTTGCCATCTGCAGCTTTTTACCCGCAGGGTAACCCTCTTTACTCATCTGGTAAACCTGCTTGTTATGCAATAGTCCCAATGCCTCAACCATGCGCTTCTCCATTTTAGGGCGGATGGTCTCGAAAAACTGGTCGTTAAATATCTTGGCAAAAAACTCGATAGGGCGTATCTGTTTTTTATGATACTTACGGATAACTGCGCCCTGCTCCAGATCCTCCAGTATCTTGATCAGCTTAAGATCTGTTTCATCTAAAAAGCTGGCAAACTCTTTAGCCGTGTTCGAAAATAAACGCTGATAAGTCAATGAAAATTCGCCGTTGGGGTTTAGCTGAACAATGTGCGGCTCAATAACATACGACAAGTACTCATGCTTGCAAATAGCATATACAATTTGGCAGGGCTTGGTACTGTCGACACGTAGCATAGGTTTCTACAAAAATTTATAGAAGCTACATCAACAAAAAATTCAAACGTAGTTATTAATTGGGTTAATCAAAAGTTTTTAGTGTGAAAAAATTGTTAACAGCAGCAAATGTTAATAACCTAAGCGTAATAATTTAACCTCTTAAAACAACTACCCTGTACCGCCTATTATGATATTCGCAATGCTAACACAAAAACCGGCCGGATCAGGGGGGTAATTGTCAGCATTTTTCGATAGGAAACAGGTGATTGTTATCATTTTTGCAATTTTACCAGAATCATCGCGGCGCTGTATAAAAGTGCTTAACCCTCTTAAATATAATCAATTGGCACGGGTATTGCAAAACTTATACAGCATATTTACGCGGCAGGGTGTTATAACAAAAACATAAGTGATGCGTTTTATGCGTACCTGATTTTTTTATACGATTAAAATTTGCTATTATTGGCTGACACTGAGTTTTTTATGACAATGCCCCGCCCCATAATTAATTTACCATCGCTGGTGACAGTGCTGATATGCTGTGCGCTTATTTTCTCATCGTGTAGCAAAAGTGCCCCAGGCGAAACGGTAAATGGTATTTCCTCCACAAAACCCATAGCCGTTATTAAATTAAATGGCGTTGTTGTGCCGGGGGCCACAAAAAAACTGACAATTTCTGTTTCAAACCTTGGCGTGGTGCAGGTTGTAAAAGACGTTACTGTTTCTACCATAGGGGCAGGCCTGGAGATGGATGCTCAGGGCATTTTACCGGCTTCCATGATCACACCCTCGGGTATTACCGTCACCGGAGATTCAGTTTTATATAATGGCATTACTGTTACCAATAAAACATTGATGGTTACCCATGGCGATTTATTGAACAGCATCAAACTGTATGGCAATTTAGCGTATGCCACTGTTACCTTTGGCGATGGCACCAACCCTGCGGTAACCACTCTGCGCATCCCTTTCTTTTTGTACTATAAAGCTACCGAACCATCCGGTTCGCAAATGACTGCCCACGCCGCCGACCTGTTTGGGATAGGTCCCGGCTATAACAATGGCAGCAAATACATTACAAGCCCTTTGAGCTATCTGCCCGTTACTGGCGGCCAGATAAGCGGTTTTAAATTAAGCCTGGTTAATTTTAACAGCAATACATCGCAAGCTGCATTGCTAACCGTTGGCTTAACCCCAGCTGATCTGGAAGCTTCTGCCGGCTTTAATCTGCATCCGCTTAGCCCGCTTGTTAGTGGTGGCTATGCCAACTATATTACCGGTACCATTGTTTATAACGGTACAACGCTTATAGGCCCTATGGCTTTTAGTACCGCGTATGCGTCTGCCTCGGTCATTCAGGATCCTAAATTTACCGGCGCGGGTTATAGTTCACTCGCAGCAAATTCCTCTGTCAGAATAGTTACCAATAACGGCTTCAATTACCTGTATACGGTAAGCAACGCAGCTAATGCAAGTGTTATAGAGGCCCCAACCAATAGCGGCGAGAACCGTAGTATTTTTGGGATAGATTTTTTTGTGAATAACGAATTCTTGGTTGATTATACCAACCACCAGATAGGCTTGAAAAACAATTAAGTTTTGAGCTGTACTATCCATCGTCAGGTTGGTCGCTAGTGCATTTTATGGCATCTTCCTTATTCTCCTTATGGTGTGGCTGTCTTAACAATTTTAATAATGATCTGATCAAGGCGCATGGCTTCCTGCTCCAGCAACCCGATAACTTCAGTAGTATTGATATTGTCGCCAATTTTTAAAAGATAGGATAAGGCGAGTATATTGGCCAAAGGGGCACGCAGAATATGCGACTGCTGCCAGGCTATTTTCTTGTTGGCTTGTGCCAGCAGGTCTTTTTCGGCTATTAAATGGCTTACATTAATTGCGGTTACCAACTTCGCCGGGCGATTTTTGTACAAAACAAGGAAACTGGTGATCTTTACCCAGATCAATGAGCCATCGGCTTTAATGTGTTCCCAATTATCAAAATCCTCAAAGCTGTCCAGCTTAAGGCTTAACTCCTTGTCCAGCAATTCAATGGCCTCGGGTGGGCGGATATCTTTGATTGTCATTTTTCCAAACTGCGCCCTGCTATAGCCATAGTTAATAATAGCTGCATTATTAACCTCCATAAATTCGAGTGTATCAAGGTCAAACACCCACATCGGCAGGTTATTCAACTGGAAAAAACCCCATAAACTGGAGCCTTCGACGAGTTCAGTCATACGATCAGTCAATGCAGTTATATCATGATCGTTTCCCGGTTGTTACAACTGGGTTCGTCTTAAAACAAATGAGGCGGCAAAGCTACCGTCTCAAAACAATCAAATTCAATTTGGTAAATGTTTTGCAATTTAATAATAATCGCATCAAGTTTAAAGACAATACCGCGTGGTTTTTAGTCAAGCCAATTTTTAAGATATCGCAGGTTTTATCCGGACTAAATAATTTGCTCTCCGGCTATCCAAAACGAGCTTCGCTGTTATGCCTTAAATTTAAATAACCCCGAATCCGGGTTTAAACCGTTATCTCTCCTTCAAACACCCGCTCCGCCGGCCCTTCTAAGAAGATATCGCTAAACTCGGTACCATCATAATCAAAGCGGATGTTAAGGTTACCGCCTAAAACTTTGATTGGTGTGGTGATGTGCCCGGTTTGTTTATTATGTACTGCCATAGCTAAAGCAACGGCGGTAACGCCGGTTCCGCAGGCGTAGGTTTCATCCTCAACGCCGCGCTCAAAGGTGCGTACAAAATAGCCTTCGTTCATCGGCTCAACAAAGTTTACGTTAATACCTTTAGCGGCATAGGTTGCATTATTGCGGATGGCATAGCCATCGCGGTATACATCTTTATTGGCCAGATCTGTGGTTAGTTGTATATAATGCGGCGACCCGGTATTCAGCACGTAATCGTAACCATCGCGTTTTACCGGCTCAGCATTAATCACCTGCAGACTTACCCAGTTACCCTCATCGGTAATTTTGGCATAATGCGGCCCGTCTACTGCTAAAAATTCAGTTTCACCGTTAATTACACCCATGTATTTGGCAAAGGCCACCATACAGCGGCCACCGTTGCCGCACATGCTGCTGGGCTGCCCGTCGCTGTTGTAGTACACCATCTCAAAGTCGTAACCTTCTTTCAGCTGTAAAAACATCATGCCATCGCCGCCAACGCCAAAACGGCGATCGCAAACTTTGGCGATAAGCTCCGGATTGTGGTGATTTACAATGTTTTGTCGGTTGTCAACCAAAATAAAATCGTTTCCCGCGCCCTGATATTTATAAAAGTGTAACTTCATGGTTTTAGTAAAAATCGTAATATTTTTTATTACGTCAATAATCACATCAATATTACGGCGTTAATTTGTAAAAGCTGCAATATTACCGTCAAATATAGGTTTAACATTTTTTAACAAAAAACTAGATAACATCCTATTGTTCTTATCGTCTATATGGTATTAAATTTGAAATTGTAAAAACTAAAGGAGTAAAAGATAAATATGAAAAAGATAGGTTTAACAATACTGACCGCATTCCTTGGCGGAGCCATGGCAATAGGTGGCTACAAGGTAATTGAGAGTAACAGGGAAAGCAATATGTCTTTCGAGGATCGTCAGAAAGTTTATTTTGCAAGTAACCCCATGCCGTCTACCGTATCATCAACAGGCAATGTTGATTTTACCGAAGCTGCGGCAGCCGTAACACCGGCCGTTGTTTATATCCGTACCACGTATTCGGCCACATCAGGTGGTGGCGAAGATCAGATGGAGCAAATGTTTGGTCAGATGTTTGGCCAGCGCCAAAGGTCACAGGCCCCTCAAAGAGCTTCTGGTTCGGGTGTGATCATTTCAACCGACGGCTACATCGTAACCAATAACCACGTGGTTAGCAAAGCCGATAAAATTGAAGTGACTACAAACGATAAACGTACCTTCCAGGCAAAAGTTATCGGCACCGACCCAAATACCGATCTGGCTTTGATCAAAATAAGCGCTACAAATTTGCCTATCGTAAAATTAGGCAACTCGGATGATACCCGTGTGGGCGAGTGGGTTCTGGCTGTAGGTAACCCTTTCAACTTAACATCTACTGTAACGGCAGGTATCATCAGCGCCAAAGGCCGTAATATCGGTATCATCGGCAGCGAGGATAATGATGAGCAACAGCAAATGAGCCCGTTTGGTGGCCGTATGCGTTATCAGCAACAAGATCAGGCTCCGAAACTGAATAAAGGTATCGAGTCGTTTATTCAAACAGATGCCGCTATTAACCCCGGCAACAGCGGTGGCGCATTGGTTAACACCAAAGGCGAGCTGATCGGCATCAACGCGGCAATCGCGTCGCAAACCGGCAGCTACGAAGGTTATGGCTTTGCCATCCCGGTTAACCTGGCTAAAAAAGTATTAAATGATATCCAGAAATATGGCGCGGTAAAACGCGGTTACGTAGGCGTAAGCTTCCAGGAGCTTAACCCCGATGCTGCCGAAGCTTTACATGTAAACAGCACCGTAGGTTTATATGTGAACGACCTGGTAGCGGGCGGTGGCGCCGAACAGGCCGGTTTACGTAAAGGCGATATTATCACCAAAGTTAACGGGCATACCGTTACCGAATCATCCGACTTACAGGAAACCGTTGGCCGTTTACAACCCGGCGATAAAGTTAACCTCACTGTTCTTCGTGATGGTAACGAGAAAAACTTTGCAGTAACCTTGAAAAGCGAACCAGGCGCTACTAATAAAATAGTAGCTAACCGCTCGGCCGAAGAGTTGTACAACAAATTAGGTGCAAGCTTCCAGCCATTGAGCGATGCTAAAAAGAGCGAGTTTCACGTTAACTCGGGCGTTGTGGTAACACAAGTTCGCCCAGGTAAGATGTTCGATCAGTTGGGTATGGAGCCGGGCTCGGTTATCACCAGCATCAATAAAACACCGATCAACAGCTCGGCCGATATTGACAAAGCGGTAACCAACATTAAAAACGGTTTCCTTACCATCACAGGTATCAATCCTGATGGTAGCTCGTTTACCAACAGGTTCCAGTTACAGTAATAGCCCAATCCAGAAAAATTAATAATAGTGAAAGCCCTCCGGTATTACGGAGGGCTTTTTTGTTGATAATCCCGACCTTCGAAGCCAAAAAATGTATGGTACTTTTATTTACTTTTACAATATGACGATTAACCGTATAGCCTTTGTTCTTGGATTTGTATTGGTGTTAACAGTTTCCCTATCGGCTATATTAACCAAGCCTGTTAGCAAATCAAACACCACCTTAATTACTGCTGTTTACAGGGGCGTTTCAAAAAAAGTTTATAAAGGGAGTACCTCTTATGATCTATATTTGGAAGATAATCCTCCTTACCGGATAGGAGATGGAAATTCTGCATGTTTTGTCTATGCGGCCTTTAAAAACAAAGTAAGTCCGGGTCAAACCATAAGTGTTTATGTGAATAATAATACTGTTATAACCAAGCCGTTTATTGTCTCAATAGTTGCCGGTGGCCAGGAGTATTTGTCTTTCGATTGTATAAACCGGCGTATTGCAAATAATAAAATTATGATACCGTTATTGAGTACGATGGCTTTTATATTGGTTATAGTGGCGGTACGTTTCAGAGATAAAAAGAATCAAAAGCGGAACCAAAATGGTTAGTTCACCATTGGCTGACAATCAAAACCAATCACATTTTTATACCTTTGCCCCGATGAGTTGTGACGGATTGGAATTTCCATTTTTAGGCCAAAAGCTAACCCTGCTTTGCCAAAAAGCGATATACTGGGAAGAGGAAAGGGCGCTGATATGTGCCGATGTACATTTAGGCAAAGGCGGGCATTTTCGTAAAGCGGGTATAGCGATACCGCGAGATCTGGCGCAGGATGACCTGGCTGTGCTATCCGACCTGATCCGCGACTACAAGCCACAAAAACTCATTTTTTTGGGCGACTTGTTCCATAGCGATATAAATACCGATTGGGATTGGTTTGCGCTTTGGCGCGAACAATTCCCCAAACTGCAGATCATCTTGATACGGGGCAATCATGACGTGATACACGATAAGCATTATGATAAGCTTAATATCGCATTACATCACGAATTGTTGATGGCACCCTTCCTGATGCTGCACCATCCGCTTGGCATAATTGAGCAGTCAAAAGCATCTGGTTATGTATTATGCGGTCATATCCATCCCGGTGTTAGGTTGCACGGCAAAGGGAGGCAGTCGGTTACGTTGCCTTGTTTCTTTTTCAGCGATAGCCAGGCCATTTTACCTTCGTTTGGTAAATTTACCGGCCGGATGGCCATACAGCATCAGCCAGGCGATCAGGTATTTGGCGTTTTACAAGATAAGGTTATTCCAATATAATTACGGATGTTTTGCCAGATACTGGTTCACATCTAAAACAATATTTGCTATAGAAACGTCAATTGCAATAATTTTCCAATTACCATCAACCAGGTGATAGGTAGGCATAGTGCTCACACCCCAATTTAAAACATTTGGCGAATTGCTTCCCTTCAGATCGGCCATTTGTGGCCAGGGTAGTTTATCATCTTTAACAGCGGTTGTCCACCAATCCGGTTTACTATCCAGCGATACGCTAATGATTTCAAAACCTTTACTTTTTAATTGGGTATAAATCGCCGATATCTCTTCGTGGTTCATGCGGCTTACCTCGTTACCTGCACGCCAAAAATCAATCAGGAAAACCTTTTTTCCGGCCATTATCTGGGCGAATGTTTTCCCGTCGAAGGTTTTACCATTAATAGGGGGAGCGCTTTGGCCCGGTAACAATTTAAGCAAAGGGGTGAGGCGTGCATTTATAGCCTTTCCGTCGGGGCTGTTTTTTGCGGCATCGCTCATTAACTTGAATAGGTTGTAGTACTTCACCGGGTCGGCATCGTAAGTTTGCTCTCCCATAAAGCGTGCGGCAAATTCACTTTTAGGATTTTGTTTGATAAATTTCTCGAGCGCCAGGTAATCGGTTTCCTTGGCTTTCATCCGGGCATCGTCCAGTTTTTTATTAAGCGCGTTAAACTCTTTGGGTGCCATGCTCGCGCCTTTGGTAACCAGTTGCTGGTCGAGATCTTTCGTTATTTCACGGTTTGATTTGCCAAGTGTGTTGATCAATTGATGATAATCACTTATCTCTTTTTGCCTTTTTGACTGGCTTGCCACCTGGGGGTAATTACCAAGATGTTTTGCATCTGCTGTGATGGTGTATTTTCCGGGCTCTAAAAATATTTCGAAAGGCGTATGTGTTTGTTTCGATCCGTCTTTTACAATATCAAAGGTGTAAAACCCTTCTGCCTCGAGCGAGCTTTTTACATAGCATTTGCCATCAACCACATTTGCTCCAAATACCGATTTGCCGGTATCGTCCTTCACAATAAAGGTTGCGTTATTTAAACCAGGAGCTTTTATATCAAACTCGATGATATTGGGATTGCCGCACGCTACCAATAGCGATACTGCAAATAATAGAAGACATTTTTTCAAAGCGGTTAAAGTTGTTTGGCTAAATATATATTTTTTGTTTTAAAGTAGCTGTCGCGATGATATAAAATGTTTTTCCGAAAAGGATAAAGTACGTTTGTTTTTATCTGGGATTGTGCCTTTTTAGAATAATAAATTAATCGAAAAGAAATGAATTTATTCAATATTAAATATATTTAAATTGTTAATTTTCAGTTATTTAAACAATAATGGTAAATTTATTTAGAATATATTTGTATACCGATCAACACTTTAATGACGATTTCTAGAATATTTGGCCCAAATACCTTATTGCAACGCAATGACAGTCGCTTTATAAGCAGTATTGTCAATGATGAAGTAATATTAATGGATATCAAAACCGGCAATTATATCGCGTTAAAGACCGCTGCCCATGCCATATGGGATATACTGGTAAAGCCGGTCACGGTGTCGGCACTCATCGCACAAATATTAGAGGAGTATGAGGTAAGCGAAGAAGAAGCCACAACCGATACCATGGATTTTTTAAAGCAACTCCTCGATCAGAATATGATCAGCATTCTAACTAATTAACAAAATGGCATCAGAACGATGTGATTTTCGGCAATTCTTTGCTTTGTTATATAGAATGTTTCTAAATAGATTTTAAAGTCACAATTACGTCATTTCATTTAAATCTTTTGCTATTTAATAAATACTTTTGGCAAAAAATAAATCTGATCTGTAATGAGCGACTTTAAACAAACCTTTAACTCTTCATTGGGCAAAAAGCTGATCATGGCTTTAACAGGATTGTTTCTGTGTACTTTTATCATAGTGCATCTGGGCGGTAACCTTTTACTGTTTAACAACGATAACGGCTATAGCTTTAATGCCTACGCCAACTTCCTGACACATTTTCCACCTATCGAAGTTATTGCTTATCTGTTATACCTCAGTATTTTGGTGCATGCTGTATATGCCATCATACTTACCGTTCAAAACCGTAAGGCAAGGCCGATTACTTATGCTGCTGCTAATAATTCGCCGGCTTCGTGGTCGTCAAAAAACATGGGCTTGTTAGGCTCAATTTTGTTTTTGTTTATTGTGATACACATGGGCGATTTTTGGTTCAAATACAAATACACCGATACCGTATCCTTTAAAGAATACCGTACAAATTTGCTAACCGGCGAAACCAGTTCGGCTGCTTATACACCCGAAAACAAGGCTTTTGAGCATTCCATATCTAACGAAGGTAATATGGAGGTGGTTCGTGTTAAAAACCTGTATGCCGTAGTAGCCGAAAGTTTTACCCATTTATGGTATGTAGCACTATATGTAATTGCGATGGGGGCGTTATCGTTCCATTTGCTGCACGGCTTTCAAAGTGCCTTCCGTACTGTGGGTTGGATACATCGTAAATATACGCCGATAGTTGGGTTTATAGGTACCTGGTTCTTTGCGGTAATTATTCCGCTTGGCTTTGCTGCCATGCCAATTTTTTATTACATCAAGTCGATAACAAAATAAGAATATGATTTTAGACGCTAAAATTCCAGCAGGCCCATTAGCCGAAAAATGGAGCAAGCATAAGTTTAACCTTAAACTGGTTAATCCTGCAAACAAGCGTAAATATAATGTTATTGTAGTAGGTACCGGTTTAGCCGGAGCATCTGCTGCGGCATCATTGGCCGAGCTTGGCTACAACGTTAAAGCTTTCTGTTTTCAGGATAGTCCGCGCCGTGCGCACTCTATCGCTGCACAAGGCGGTATTAACGCTGCTAAAAACTACCGTAACGATGGCGATAGCGTTTATCGTTTGTTTTACGATACCATTAAAGGTGGCGATTATCGTGCCCGCGAAGGGAACGTTTACCGCCTTGCAGAAGTATCGGTTAATATTATCGACCAGTGCGTTGCACAAGGTGTACCATTTGCCCGCGAATACGGTGGCTTATTAGATAACCGCTCGTTTGGTGGCGCACAGGTATCGCGTACGTTTTACGCACGCGGTCAAACCGGACAACAATTGTTATTAGGTGCGTATTCGGCATTAAACCGCCAGATACACGAGGGTAAGGTAAAAATGTATACCCGTACCGAAATGCTCGACGTAGTAGTTGTTGATGGTAAGGCGCAAGGTATCATTACCCGTAATTTGACCACCGGCGCTATCGAAACGCATAGCGGCCACGCCGTATTGTTATGTACAGGTGGTTATGGTAACGTGTTCTACTTGTCGACAAACGCAATGGGCTGTAACGTTACCGCTGCATGGCGCGCACACAAACGTGGTGCATTTTTTGGTAACCCTTGCTATACGCAAATTCACCCAACCTGTATCCCGGTATCGGGCGATCACCAGTCGAAGCTGACGCTCATGTCAGAATCGCTGCGTAACGATGGCCGTGTTTGGGCTCCTAAAACTCCCGAGATCGCACAGCGCTTACGTAAAGGTGAGATCAAGGTAAACGATTTAAAAGAAGAAGACAGGGACTACTTCCTGGAAAGAAAATATCCGTCATTCGGTAACCTGGTTCCGCGCGATGTTGCGTCGCGTAACGCTAAGGAAGCTGTTGACGAAGGTAAAGGTGTAGGCGCATCGGGTGTTGCAGTATTCTTGGATTTTGCTGAATCGATCGCCCGTTTGGGTGAAGACGCGGTACGCGCCAAATATGGTAACCTGTTTGATATGTACCTGCAGATTACCGACGAAAACCCATACAAAGTGCCGATGCGTATTTACCCGGCGGTACACTATACCATGGGCGGCCTTTGGGTTGATTATAACCTGATGACCACCGTTCCGGGCTTGTATGCTTTGGGCGAGTGTAATTTCTCCGATCACGGAGCGAACCGCCTGGGTGCTTCGGCACTGATGCAGGGTTTAGCCGACGGTTACTTTGTTATCCCATACACTTTAGGCGATTACCTGGCTACTATAGGTCCGAAACCTATCGACGAAAGCAATCCGGCTTTTGCACAAACCAAAAAGGATGTGGAAGATCGTATAGCTAAATTGTTGGCGCTGAAAGGTACCAAAACCGTCGATGAATATCACCGTGAGCTTGGCCACATTATGTGGGAATATTGCGGAATGGCACGTACCGAAGAAGGCTTAAAGAAAGCTAAAGGCATGATACAAGCTTTAAAGGTTGACTTTTGGCAAAACGCTATTGTACTTGGCGCGAACGAAGAGTTTAACATGTCGCTTGAAAAAGCGGGCCGCGTTGCCGATTTTATCGAACTTGGCGAACTGATGGTAGATGATGCTTTAATGCGCAAAGAATCATGCGGCGGCCACTTCAGGGTTGAATCGCAAACCGAAGAAGGCGAAGCTTTGCGCGACGACGATAACTTTGCGTTTGCAGCAGCATGGGAGTACAAAGGCGAAAACGTACCGGAAGTATTGAATAAAGAAGAGCTGGTATTTGAAAATGTTAAGTTAACACAACGTAGTTATAAATAGTATTGAGTATCAAGTATCAAGACATAAAAATCTTGATACTAACTACTTGATACCATCTCAAATCTGAATAGAATGAGCGGAAACATGAACCTGACGCTAAAAGTATGGCGCCAAAAAAATGAGCAAACACCGGGTAGCCTGGTAACTTATAAGGCAGATAATATATCGCCTGATATGTCATTCCTGGAAATGCTGGATGTGGTGAACGAAAGTTTGATCCACAAAGGTGAAGACCCGATCCATTTTGACCACGATTGCCGCGAAGGTATCTGTGGTATGTGCTCGTTATATATTAACGGACAGCCACACGGCCCTAAACGCGCCATCACAACCTGCCAGTTACACATGCGCAGCTTCCACGATGGGCAAACCATTACCATCGAGCCATGGCGCGCTGCGGCTTTCCCGGTTGTGAAGGATCTGGCTGTCGACCGCTCGGCGTTCGACCGTATCCAACAAGCGGGTGGTTACGTATCCGTAAATACAGGCGGCGTGCCCGATGCTAACGAAATTGCGATATCAAAAGTAATCGCCGATGAAGCCTTTAACTCGGCTACCTGTATTGGTTGCGGTGCCTGCGTTGCAGCATGTAAAAATGCTTCGGCTATGCTGTTCGTATCGGCAAAAATATCACAGTTTGCGTTGTTACCACAAGGCCAGCCTGAGCGTTATAACCGTGCCCAGGCTATGGTAGCACAAATGGATGCCGAAGGGTTTGGTAACTGTACCAATACCGGCGCCTGCGAAGCGGAATGCCCTAAAGAAATATCGCTTACTAACATTGGCCGCATGAATAATGATTATTTGAGCGCTAAATTATTCCGTCAGGAACACGTGCACGAAAGCTAAACAGCTTTTTATCATAAAATATCGTAAGCCTCAAATATATTATTTGGGGCTTTTTTATTTTATATTCTATAGTTAATATATTTAATTACCCTCTCTATATGCGCTAAGTGGCATTGGTACAGGACAGTACGGGTTGCCCTGTTGTAAATATTAAAATATGTTTACCTGATAAACCTATAGAGAAAGCCGAAAATCTTTAAGAGTAAGCACTAACCAATTTTTATCTATTTCATGAAAAAACTTAACTCGTTGGGGAGTATCCTCCTCAAAAACGCGGCTATTGCTATGCTCTTTATTGCAGCGGGCTGTAGTAAAGTCGAAACCGTAAGCACCACATCTGCCACCACGACTGATGGAGCTGCCACCGTCGCTGGCAATAGTGGGAAGCTCAGCACCCTGTCATCCAGCACGTATTATGTATCGCCTACAGGCAGCGACAGTAATGCCGGTACCATGGCATCTCCGTTTGCAACCGTGCAGCAGGCACAAAGTGTTGCTGTAGCCGGCGACCTGATCTATATTCGCGGCGGTACTTATAATGTTCCCAGCACGCAAATGGCATTTACCGATGGTTTGTATGATTGTGTTTTTTATTTAAACAAAAGCGGTACTGCCGGTGCACCCATTACTTACCGTGCTTACCCGGGCGAAACGCCTGTGTTCGATTTTTCGGCCATTAAACCATCGGGCCTAAGGGTTACCGCCTTTTTTGTAAAAGGCTCGTATATCTATATCAAGGGTATTGAGATAGTAGGCGTACAGGTAACCATTACCACGCACACACAAAGCGAATGCTTCCGCAACGAGGGCAGCAATAATATTTACGAAGCCTGTAAAATGCACGACGGCATGGCCAATGGTTTTTATCTAACCAAAGGCGGCAACAACCTGGTATTAAATTGCGATGCCTATAATAACTGGGATAACGTATCCGAAGATAAATTGGGAGGCAATGTTGATGGCTTTGGCTGTCATCCGTACAAACAGGGCGTAGGTTATACCGGTAACGTTTTCCGCGGTTGCCGTGCCTGGTTTAACAGCGATGATGGTTTTGATTGTATCAACGCATTTGAAGCAATTACCTACGAAAATTGCTGGGCATTTAATAACGGCTATTCGCAATCCTTTGCGAGCTTAGGCAACGGCAACGGGTTTAAAATTGGTGGCTTTGGTACCAGTACCACGCCAAGTGTACCGGCTACCATTCCAAGCCATACCATACGTTTTTGTTTAGCTGTTGGTAATAAAGCCAACGGATTTTATGCCAATCATCATCTTACCGGTAATACCTGGTACAACAATACTGCCTACAAAAATGCCGATAACTACAATATGCTTAACCGCAGTGCCGATTACACAAGCGATGTACCTGGATATAGCCACATTATGAAGAATAATTTAGGCTATAAAGGTGTATACGCCGAGCTGATCAATATCAACCAGCCACTTTGTACCTTGAGCAATAATTATTGGCAGTTAAGCCTTACCATATCCGACGCGGATTTTGTTAGTGTCGACCAATCGTTATTGACACAAGGCAGGCACTCCGATTTTACCTTGCCAACCAACAATTTCTTACGACTGGTATCCGGCAGCGACCTGATAGACAAAGGTGTGAACCTGGGCTTTACCTTTACAGGAGCAAGCCCTGATTTGGGTTGTTTTGAGTTTGGAATTAACAAAAGTCCGATAGTTTCTAATCCGGTGATCCCGTAGTCTGATCCTATCAAAATTATAGCGGTACCGGTGATAGGTTCCGGTGCCGCTTTTATATCAGTGTAGTTTTTAATGGTTAATTTTTAGTTAGGATAAAGTATTGCAACATACGCAAACCATTACTGTTGTTGGATGTTAGCTTATTAATGGAACCCAATGTATACCTGCTGGTAACAGACCCAAACAATGCCTGCCGCGATGTCATTCGCTCGCGAGATACGGCATTGCGCATTAAGGTTTTTTGCCTGGATAAGGAACCATTTACGGCAGACCCTGATGAGATACAATTGTACGGCGAATATGAAGGTAGCCGCCTGGCTTTTGAAACAGATGGTATAACCGCCGAAGATGCCGTGGATATGGCATCGGCCATACGATGGTACGCACACTATTTGGATTATCCCGAAATGGAAATATTGGCCGAAGAACCCGAGGGCAAAACCCGTAGGCAGTTATAAAAAATCAACCACTACATCATCGCTTGCCGGGTGGCCGGTGCAGGTTAATATCCAGCCATGTTTCAGGTCGGTATCCGTCAGTACATCGTTCACGGCCATTTCCACTTTTCCGCTTTTGCATATTGCTGTACAACTTGAGCATATACCTGCTTTGCAACTATAGGGGAGGGCAATATTATTTTGAAGCGCTGCTTGCAGTATAGTTTGATTTTCTCCTACTGGCAGATCATATTCGGTATGTTTAAATTGCAGCTTAATCGTTCGTGGCGCGAAGTTTTTGATGTCGGCTGGCACCGTTACCGTTTCGAGCACGAAGTTTTCTTTACGGGTCTGGTCGGCTTCAAAGCCCATATACATCAGCGTTAGCCTGATCATCCGCATATAAACAAAAGGCCCGCAGACAAAAAACACCGCTTTTTCTTTTGGGGATCTTAGATGCTCATTAATCAAGCTGATCACCAGTTCGTTGTTAAGGCGTTTACGATCTAAACCTGCATCGCTGAAAAGATAAATAACCGAAAACCTTTCAGGATGAACTGCCGCCATCTGGTTTAACTCCTTATAGAACAAAGTGGTTTCTACATTGCGGCTACTATAGATCAGTGTGATGCGACTGTTTCCGGAACTAGATAAAAGGTATTTTAAATGTGCGTAAACCGGGGCAATGCCACTGCCCGCAGCGAAGTAAAAAATGTCCTTCTCCTCAACATCATCAGTAACAACAAACTTTCCGGCGGGAGCGAGGGCGTTCCATATATCACCAACCTGTGTTTTTGTCAACAGGAAACGCGAGATCTCGCCATTCTCGATCCGTTTTACCGTAATGCTCAATAACTCTTCTTCAGGCGAGGAACTCAGAGAATATGACCGCCTGATCTCGTTAAAATGATGCGAAAATATAAGCGTAATGAACTGCCCTGCCTGGTAATTGATCTTCTTGCCGCTAACAGTACTTAGATAAAAAGTAGCTGTATCCGGCGTTTCCCATTTAATGGCTTCAACTTTTAGCTGGAGCATAGTGTTTTAGGATACCTTTAAAACGATCTTACCAAACTGTGTCGATTTTTCCATTTTAGCGATGGCATCTTTAGCTTTGCTCAACGGAAACACCTCGTCAACTATGGGCACTATTTTATGTTGATCAACCAATTGCAGCATCGCTTCAAACTCTTCTACCGTGCCCATCATCGAACCTGATAGCACTAACTGCTTGTAGAAAAATTTGCGTGCGTTAAACGCTGGGAAATCGCCTGCCGTGCCACCGAAGGTAACAATATGGGCGCCGGGTTTACAGATATCGGGTATTTTAGCAAAACCTTCGCCCAGGGCACTATCAATAACCACATCAAAACCACCGGCCAATTTTTTAAGCTGCTCGTCCCAGTCCGAGTCGTGATAATTTGCCCCTGCTATCGCGCCTAAACTTTTAGCCTGGTCGATCTTTTCGGCCGAGCCTGACGTAACATAAACCTCGGCGCCTGCGGCAACTGCCCATTGCACGGCGAAGCTGCCCGTACCGCTACCCGCGCCAACTATCAATACCTTATCGCCGGCTTTCAAATGCCCCTTGGTAAACAAGGCACGGTATGCCGTTAAGCCTGCCAAAGGTATAGCCGAAGCCTGCTCCCAGGTTAAATGTACAGGTTTAGGGTAGAGGTATTCGGCCCGTACTTTTACATATTCGGCAAAAGTGCCATCTTCGGGTAAACCTAATATTTTAAAGTCTTTACCCTGAAAATCGTTACTATCGCCATAATCATGGCTGGGATTAATGATCACCTCTTTACCTATCCAGGCGGTATTCACATCTTCGCCGACCCCGGCAACAATACCCGCACCATCCGAACCTAAAATAGTAGGATATTTGATGCCCCCATATTTACCAACGGTTATCCAGTAATCGCGGCGGTTTAAGGCGGCGGCTTTTACCTGCACCAAAACCTCATCTGCTTGCAGGGTAGGTTTGGCAACTTCTTTATATACGATGGGGTTTTCGGCGCTTTCGAGTACGATGGCTTTCATGGGGAATACTTTGAAAGCGTCATTGCGAGGTACGAAGCAATCTCTATGCTATGCAGAGCGGCTCTGTAAGTTTGGGATTGCTTCGTGCCTCGCAATAACGCGTAGATATGAAATAAAAAAACGACCCTGAATTATCAGGGTCGCTGATATTATGAACGCTGCTTATCCGATCGCTTTTTTGTACAGATCGGCAACGTGTGCCCAGTTGATCACGTTAAAAAACGCAGCCAGGTAATCCGGACGACGATTTTGGTATTTCAGATAGTAAGCGTGCTCCCAAACGTCGACACCTAAAATTGGCGTGCCTTTTACTTCGGCAATATCCATCAGGGTATTATCCTGGTTAGGAGTTGAAGTTATGGCTAATTTTTTGTCAGCACCAACAATTAACCATGCCCAGCCCGAACCGAAACGGGTTGCACCTGCCTGGCTGAATTTAGTTTTAAAATCAGCAAACGAACCGAAAGTGCTGTTGATAGCCGCTGCCAGTTCGCCGGTAGGTTCGCCACCGCCGTTTGGCGACAGGATGGTCCAGAAAAAAGTATGGTTATAATGACCCCCGCCATTGTTGCGTACAGGCGCTGGGAATTTCGAAATGTTGTGGATAATATCCTCGATGCTGCTGTTGGCTTCAGGTTTGCCTTCCAACGCTGCATTCAGGTTGGTTACATATGCCTGGTGGTGCTTGCCATGGTGAATTTCCATAGTCAGTTTATCAATGTGTGGTTCGAGGGCGTCGGTAGCGTAAGGTAACGCTGGTAATTCAAAGGCCATAGTGATTTATTTTTAAAGGTTAAATTATTTATTTGGAATAGTGACAGTACAAATATAAAGCCATCAACTTGATATTTGTTCACTTGAATGTTAAGTTTTAAGTCTTTTATTTCTAAAAAACTCTTTCACCAGTTCACCGCACTCATTTTCCATAATGCCGCCGGTTATTAAAGTTTTAGGATGTGTTATTTTTTGATTAATGCGGCCAAAACCCAGTTTGTTATCATATGCGCCAAATACAATGCGCCCTATCTGGAACCAGTACGATGCGCCCGCGCACATCACACAGGGTTCCATGGTCACATATAAAACGCATTCGGGCAGGTATTTGCCGCCCATATAGTTGGCGGCGGCGGTTAAAGCCTGCATCTCGGCATGTGCCGAAACATCATTCAGGCGCTCGGTCAAATTATGCCCGCGACCGATGATCTGCCCTTTGCATACCACCACCGCGCCGATGGGTATCTCATCTTCGGCCAAAGCCAGCCGTGCCTCTTTAAAGGCCTCTTTCATAAAGAAGATATCCGGTACAATTTCGGGCTCATCGCCAAAGCTTATAAATCTCATTATATCAGTTTTTGCCCGTTTGGTACAGGTTTATCAATGCCGGATAACACAATATCGCCGTTCTCATCAGCAAAACCCGTAACCAAAAATTCCGACATAAACGGCCCGATCTGTTTTTTAGGGAAGTTTACTACCCCGATGATTTGTTTCCCGATCAACTCATCCTTAGTATAATGTTTGGTGATCTGCGCGCTGCTCCATTTAATGCCCAACGGCCCAAAGTCAACCTGCACTTTATAGGCCGGTTTGCGTGCTTCCGGGAAATCGGCTACAGCCAGGATCGTGCCCACGCGTAGTTCAACTTTCTCAAAATCATGCCAGGATATTGTTTCCATACCGCGAAGATAAGAAGTTCATAGATCATAGTTAATGGTTCATAGTCAAAAGCCTTGTTGTTTTACTATGAACTATGATCCATGAACTATCAGCCAAAACTCACCACTCACTATTAACCACTCACCAATTTACTACCTTTGCACCCATCATGATCGACGTTATACTAAAAAAAGGTAAAGAGAAAGCGGTTCTACATAAACATCCCTGGGTGTTTTCGGGTGCGATAGAAAAGGTTAAAGGCAAACCCGCCAATGGCGAAATTGTAAAGCTACTAGATGCCAAAGGTACTTTTATGGCCTATGGCTTTTATAACGATCAATCGCGTGTTGCCTTGCGCTTATTGGAGTGGGACGAAAATGTGGCCATCGACGAAGCCTGGTGGCGCAATAAAGTGGCGGTTGCAGTAGCAGCTCGCCAGTCCATTTTGGAAGAAGGTATTACCAATACCTGCCGCCTCATCTTTAGCGAATCTGATTACCTGCCGGGACTGATCGTCGACAAATACGCCGATCACCTGTCGCTCCAGATACTGACTTCCGGTATGGAAAACGTTAAGCCCATCATTATTGATGAGCTGCAAAAGCTGCTAAACCCCGACAGCATATTCGACCGCAGCGATGCCTCATCGCGCGAGCACGAAGGCATGGCACCATCGTTCGGTATTTTAGCCGGTAGCCAGCCACCCGAGCTGGTTGAGGTGTGGGAAAACGGTCTGCGCTACGGCATCAACATCGCCGAAGGGCAAAAATCAGGTTTCTATTGCGATCAGCGCGAAAACCGCCGCGTACTGGCACATTATGCCAATGATAAAAACGTGCTCGATTGTTTTAGCTATACCGGTGGCTTTACACTAAACTGCTTCCAAAACGAAGCTAAATCAGTAACCAGCGTGGATAGTTCGGCTTTAGCTATCGAAACCCTGAAAAGTAACCTCGTACTCAACGAATTTGAGACTTTGGAACATCGCGCTATCCAATCCGACGTAAACAAGCAACTTCGTAAATTCAAAGAAGATGGCGAAACCTTTGATGTCATCATCCTCGATCCGCCTAAATACGCGCCTTCGCGTTCAGCTTTAAACCGTGCCGCCCGCGCCTATAAAGATCTGAACCGCTTAGCCATGTTGTTACTAACTCCCGGCGGCTTACTGGCAACCTATTCCTGCTCGGGTGCTATGGATATGACCACATTTAAGCAAATATTGGCCTGGGCCGCACTGGATGCAGGTAAAGAAGTGCAGTTCATCCACCAGTTTTGCCAGCCCGGCGATCACCCGGTAAGGGCATCATTCCCCGAAGGTGAATATCTCAAAGGCTTGCTGTGTAGGGTGATCTGATCCAAATATTCTTCACGCGTCATTGCGAGGAACGAAGCAATCCCCGACTTACAAAGTCGCTATGCAAGTACCAACGAACCAACCGAAGGCTTGGGCAAGGGGGAAATTGTAAGAAATTTTTCCATTCAGTCCTTCAAAATTCAATCCTTCAATTATTGCCCCATCGGCCCGTCATACTGGTAATGCAACCAATCGAACAAAGCTGTACCGCCATCGCCGATAGTATTATAAGAGAATAGACCGGGACGAACTCCTTTCCAATAGTTCTTTTTGCTTAGCACGCATTCATCCCCTAACTGCACAAAGTCTTCCCCATTTAGGCTGTATTGCAAAATGGTGTGATTAGCATCGAGGTCTGCAGCTATTCGCAGATAAACAATCCCTTGCTTTATGGGCACTATTGGCGCGATCTTGCCATTGTTATTCGCAAATATTTGCATTGTGATACCTGTTTGCGCCACACCAATTTCGTAGATGTTTTGCCCTAACAGGCATAACCCCGCGCGCTGGCCATTAGCCATTTTCAGCAGGTCGAGCTTAGCGGTAATCGTACCCGTTTTACCCATCAGTTTTTGGGTGATGGTGTTTTTCGCATGTTTGTTATCCGTCGCTTGTATGGCTTTTAACGCGAGATAGCCTTTCTCATCAGTTAACGACCAGTTAGCATCAACCGGGTTATGGTTCCATTGCCATTGCAAACCGAGCTTTGGGCTGTTAAACTCATCCGAAGTTTGTGGTGCCGATATCGGGTACCGCTTGCCAACGTTCGGTTTTTGATAAACACCTACTGGCTCACCTATGCCGTTACCATCCTGATCTACACCCATCAATGGCCAGTCGTCAACCCATTTCACCGGTTCTAAATGGCATACCCGGCCAATGGCACCATCATCCTGAAAATGAATAAACCAGCTTTCGCCCGATTTTAATTCGACCCAGCCGCCCTGGTGCGGGCCGTTTATTTTCGTGCTGCCTTGTTCTAAAACCACCTTACGTTCGTAAGGGCCATAAATACTTTTGGATCTCAGTGCAGTTTGGTAACCCCTGCCTACGCCACCTTCGGGGATAATGATATAATAGTATCCATTACGCTTATATATTTTAGTGCCTTCAGATGTCGGTCCGCGGTAAACCGTTACACCGGTATCCAGCAATTGCTTGCCATCACTGCTCATTTTATGGATAATGATCGGCCCCGCCCCGGTACGGCTATGGCCCAGGTAAGCCTGCCCGTCATCGTCCCAAAACGGACAAGGGTCTTCCCATTTGGCGATGCGTTTCACCTCAGTTAAAGGCGACCATTTGCCCGCCGGGTCGGTGGCTGTACTCATATACAAACCTTCTTCGGGCGTGCAAAAATAAACGTAAAATTTGCCATTGTGATAGCGAAGGGCCGGTGCCCAGCTACCTTTACTATATTTGGCCATGGTGCTGTAACCTGTGTCAATATCCAACCGGTTATAGATCTGGCTAATAATTGTCCAGTTTACCAGGTCGTGCGATTTTAAAACCGGCATCCCCATAAAATGGAAATCGGAGCAAACCATATAAAAATCATCTCCAACCCTGATCACATCCGGGTCCGAATAATCGGCATTCAGGATGGGGTTTTTATAGGTTCCGTTGCCCTGGTCGCCCCATAAGCCCGTTTGTTTGGAAGTTGTTTGCGCCATGAGCCACTGGCTGCAAAACGTAAATAGCAATAAAACGATGCTTTTTTTTATCATGTAATATCAATAAGTCTTTAATCTGATTCTATCCTCCAAACAGAGGGGGAAATTGTAAGAAATATCACGACCCTTTCCGTATTCAATCATTCAGTCCTTGGTGACAGGGGGGAAATTGTAAGAAATTTTTGTCTTGTTTCTTGACTCTTGCTTCCTGCTTCTTTATTAATTCTCTTCCGGTTGCTTTTCTGGTATCATTTCTTCTTGCAAAATCTTCGGTGGCCCATATATCGCTTCCAGTGCGTCGCTCACCTGCTCATACAAAAACTTATAACCGGCTATCTGTATCCTGGCCGCCGATACCTTGGTGCTGCCCAGTACCACAAGGCTCATTTCGCCCATGAGTAGTTTCAATACAAAAGCGGGCACATTAGGCGCCCATAACGATTTATGCAGTTGCTGGGCTATGGCCCGGGTTAATTGCTTATTGGTCACCGCGTTCGGCGCAACCATATTGTAAACGCCTTGCAGTTCCTCGTTCTCAATACCCATCAAATACATACCCAACGCGTCCTGTATATGTATCCACGGTACCCATTGCAAGCCGTCGCCCAGCGCCGAACCAAGGCCTAAGCGGATAGGGATTGCCATCTGCGGCAATGCGCCGCCATCTAAAGTTAAAACCACTCCGGTGCGAAATTTCAGCACGCGTAACCCCAATTCCAGCCCTTCGTCAGCAGCCTTTTCCCAAAGTACACAGCACTCACCTAAAAAATCCTGCGAGGGTATATTGTCCTCATACATCAGTTCCTCGCCGCGGTTGCCGTAATAGCCTACACCCGATGCCGAAATAATCGTTTTTACCTGGTGTTCGGGGTTGGCCCTCAGCAAGCTATAAACAAGGGCTATGGATTTGGTGCGGCTTTCTATCAGTTCTTTTTTGCGCTCGCTTGTCCAACGTTTTTCAACAATGCCTTCACCGGCAAGGTGTACAATAGTGTCTACACCGGCTATGCAATCGGGGTGGATCATACCCTGCTCAACGTTCCATAAATAGGTTTTAACCTGCGGGTTTTTACCCGGCTTGCGGCTAAGGTGGCTAACCGTAAATCCTTTTTCCAGCAAGGTATCGGTTAAATTTTTGCCGATCAAACCCGTACCGCCGGTAATTAAAATATGTTTACTCATGTGTGTTGTAGCAATAGTTAAAGTTAGCTAATAACCCCAATACACATGGGTAAAAATGGGTATTTTTCGGATTATTTGAATGCCGTCGATGAAGTTGTACGGTATTTTGGGCGTTGCCTTTGGCCCGCGCTTTCCGCTCATACACCTGCAGGCCTTAGCCACAGGGCCTGTATCCGCTACAATCGCTAACGCAAACTTTAGGTAAACGCGCAAAATATCAAAGCAGTCTTGCTTCCTGCTTCTGGCCTCCTGCTTCTCGCTTACGAAGCTATATAACTTTCCAGTTGCTGTATGGTGCGCTTTTGATCTTCTATGATAAACTTCACCACATCGCCAATGGATACCATGCCCGTTACCCGGTTGTTATCAATAACAGGCAGGTGGCGTATTTTATGGTTGCTCATCATTTCCATGCAATGGTCAATCGAATCGTTTAGGGCGATCGTAAATAAATTAGCCGTCATAATTTCGCCAATAGGCGTATCCTTTGACGATTTTCCCATCAGCACCAGCTTGCGGGCATAATCGCGCTCGGTAAAAATACCTTTTAGTACTTCGCTTTCCATAATCAGCAGCGAACTGATGTTTTTCTCCATCATCATGTGCAAAGCATCATAAACGGAAGTTTCCGGGGTAACCGAGTAAACCTGGTGTCCTTTGTTTTCGAGTATGTTCCTGATCTTTTTCATTGGACTACAATTTAGTAAGCAATCAATAAATTTGTACAATGCCTATGCATGGAGATGTAAAGGCGGCTATGGTATTATAAAGTATAGGTTTATAATTGGTGTTTTAAAGATAGCAAAACTTTTTTAATAGCGCTAAATATCAGGCTACTATTTTTTTAATTAATTAATTTTCTCGTCATACAAACAAAAACCAAGGGCCTCTTTATAAGTTAAGCATTGGCGGGGCACCACCTTATCAATGCTGTGGTTATGCATTATCGCCTGGTTTATTATACTGCCCACCAAACTCCGTGCAAGCGGGTAACTGGCGGTTGTTAAGCCGTGCAGCCAGTACGATGATAGTTTTGGCAGCAAAAAAGGTAATACGATAATCTTCCTGCCGAGCTTGCACGTTTTAGCATAGGTCAGCATCAGTTCTTTAATGGTCAACACGTCCGGGCCGCCAATATCAAAAGTTTGGTTAAGCGCTTTTTCGTTCAGTAGTACACCTTCCAGATAACCCAAAGTATCACATAAAGCAATGGGCTGACACCTGGCCTTTACCCAACTTGGTGCCAATATTATAGGCAGTCTATCTATTAGCGCACAGATCATCTCAAACAATGGGCTGCCCCTGCCGATAATGATCGAGGTGCGCAGAACGGTTAACCCTGCTTTTGCCTCCCGCAAAATATCTTCTATGTGCTTGCGCGATGAATGGTTTACCGTTAATTTACCGTCATCAACAATGCCACTTAAAAAAATGATCTGTTTACAGTTGGTATGATTAAGTGCCTGTACAAAATTATGTGCCGATAGTGCCTCCATCCGGCTAAACTCGGGCGTGTCGGTAACGCTATGCACCAGGTAATATGCTGCGTCAATGTCGGGCGGGATGGCTTTTATCGAAGCCTCTTTTAATAAGTCGCCTGTGATGATTTGTACCTTATCGCCAAAATCGCTGCGCTCCAAAAACCGTTGCCCATCCCGAACAAGGCAAACAATTTCGTGGTTCTTCTCTAACAGCACCGGCAATAAACGCGTGCCTATGTAACCATTGGCACCTGTGATCAGCACTTTCATATTTTATGCAACACCCAAAGTGCCGGGGTGTTTTAAGTAAGCATTAAAATCCCGCCTTAAACCCTAAACCGTAAAATTTGCGGTTGTCGGTGATCGTCGATCCCGAATTTTGCACCAGGTTGCGCGTATTGGCATATACCTCCAAAGCCTTAACCGCTTTTGTTTTGATGTGATAGCTTATATATGCGTTTTGCAATACAAACGAATTGCTGTAGCCGTATGGCGAATAACTATAGGTAAATCCCGAAGCCTTGTTAATAAGGTAAAGCATATCGGCTCCAAAACTTAATTTGCCAATCTGCAATTGATTGACCCACCCGCCGGTCCATTCTTTATTATAAGATGACGAAGCTACTGTCCCAAGCGGGTAAAGATTAAAGGCATAATTGTAGTCAACCCTGTTAGCATTTACCGTTGTAAACCACTTTAATTTTGAGTTATCGATAATGTTGGCGGTTACGCCCACACGGTGCAGTTGTGAGTTGAACAGCGGATAAACATATGCGTTCGAGTTACTGGTCACGATATTAACAAGTGAGATATATTGCCTTTTCTCGAAATTGTAGTTAACACTAAGTTTGTTACTGAAAAAGCCAACCACTGTACCGGCCTGAAAATTGTGAAATGAATGATTGACTGACTGAAAAGCTAAATTAACACCGCCGTTGGAGTAATAAGACGGTGCTATCGTTTGATAATTGTTGAAATCAAGCAAAGTGGCATTGTTATCATAGTAGTTTCCCGAATTTGAATACGAGCCGAAAAGTTTCCAGCTGTAACTCTCGGGCTCGTTCGAAAGCCGTAACACATCAACCGAGGCCATTACAAATGGCGAAGTCTTTTGATCGCCGTTAACTGTACTCAAATTGGCCACCAAACCACCCTGTATATTAAAAATGTTTTTGTAAGATACGTTGAGCGATGGCGTTAACAGGTAAACTTTGTATTCCTGGTGCGAGTTGTTTTGTTGTATGATGGGGCCACCGCTGCTAAAATTCGCGCGGTTCGTTTCTGACAAGTTTTGTTTCGAAAACCTGAAACTTAAGTTCATGGATGGCTCAATAGTCCAGTCGCCGGCGGTGAGCAGATATTGCAGGTTATCCCGTATCAAAAAATTGTGAGTCGACCAGTTTGCTACCAGGTTTTCGTCGTAGTTATTTCCGGTTTGAATGCCGGTCAACGCACTGTTCTGATCGCCTGAGGTATTGTTATAATTAAAGCTTACCAAATTGCTCAATGTGCCCAACAGCTTGCTTGATAAAGATACTTTAGTATTGAGTAAAGCAGGTTTAATGTCGTCGGTCTCTACTTGGGTAAGTGTCGGGTTAAAACCGTTGTAAGTAAAGTTCATATTTTGTGTCTCCGGGACATAATTTATACCAATATTTAATAACGAGCTATTCCCTATTTTGCTATCAAAAAAGCCATAAAGTTTAAACCTGTCGAGTTTTATGGTTTTGCTGCCTATAGAGTTGCTCGATATTATTGATGGAGCGGCTATGGCGTCGTGCTGATAATCGGCCGAAATGCCAAAATGCATATCACCTACAGTTTTATACGCCGAAACATAATACTGGTGGTAATAGGTGGCCTTATAGGTACTGGGCGAATTGTCGCTTCGTAAATTGATGAGGTTACTTTGCCCGGCTACATTAAATCCCGATTTTCCGTCATGATCTTTACGCGTGGTAATAATAATAAGGTTTTGCTGTTGTGTAGCACCATTAAGCATGGTTGTGGCATTTTCTATTAACGTAACCGTTTTAATATCAAATATGCTGTAAGCGTTTACATCGTTTATCAAATCGCCATCAATAACATAAGTTACGCCATTTGCCGGTGTATACACGCCCGATACCCAGGTAGCGATAGCGTCCGACAAATTAGTCGCCGGAAATTTTTCTAAGTCCCCGCCCTTAATTGTTACACTCTGCGCGAACTCTTTTTTAATACGGATACGGCCAAGGTCATAATATGATGTGTCCGATTGCGCATCGGCATTAAAATATATTAAACAGGTGGCAAGTAAAAACGCGGTTTTACGTAGTTTTATAAACATGTGATAGGTAAGCTTAGGTTAATGTTACGCTAAGATATTCTTTTCTACCTAAATAAATAGTTATTATATATGCTGTAATAGTTATAGAGCTATAATTGACTGATCGCGAATAGGTTTATTTTTTTCCTGGGATTGGTATCTTTGTAAACTTCAAATGTTGATGATTTGTCAAACATTGCAGAACAGGATGCGTAAAAAATAAAAAATTCGCATTTTTACAGTTCAAAATCCGCATGGGGTTGTGGTGTGTTTAATATGAGCGATAAAACGATACTCGTCTGGTTCCGAAACGATCTCCGTATACACGACAATGAAATTTTATTGGAGGCTACCCGTAAAGCCGATAAAGTTTTGCCGGTATATTGTTTCGACCCCTTTTATTTCAAAACCACCAAATTCGGAACGCTCAAAACAGGTAACTTTCAGGCACGCTTTTTAATCGAATCGGTAACCAACCTGCGCGAAACCTTACGTGCCGCCGGCGGCGAACTCATTGTACGCTTTGGCAACCCAGCCGAAATATTACCCAAACTTGCCGAGCAATACCAGGTATCCGAAGTTTACCATCACCGCGAGGTAGCTTTCGAAGAAACCAATATATCGGCCCAGGTTGAGGCCGCGCTTTGGAAGATCCGCTTAAACTTAAAGCATTTCATCGGGCACACGCTTTACCATAAAGAAGATCTGCCTTTCCCGATAAAAGATATACCTGATGTTTTTACCATCTTCCGCAAAAAGATAGAACGCGACAGCGATATCCGTCCTTCATTCGAAACGCCGGCTCAGATCAATGTTCCGGTTATTGACGATGCAGGCGAAATCCCCACCCTTGAACAATTGGGTTTAAGCGAGCCTATAGATGACCCGCGCGCCGTAATGCGTTTTAAAGGTGGCGAAACCGAAGGTGTAAAGCACATGCAGCAATACTTTTGGGAAAGCGATTTGCTTAAAACCTATAAAGCTACCCGCAATGGTTTGCTTGGCGCCGGTTATTCGTCAAAGTTTTCGCCCTGGCTGGCGGTGGGATGCTTGTCAACCCGCGAGATCTACTGGGAAGTTAAACGCTACGAACAGCAACGCGGCGCTAACGACTCAACGTATTGGTTGATATTCGAATTGCTTTGGCGCGATTACTTTCGCTTCATGTTTAAAAAATACGGCAACCAGTTTTTTAAAGCAGGCGGTTTTAAAGGCGAAGCACCCGGGGTATCGGCTAATCAGAAAGTGTTATTTGAAAAATGGAAGACAGGCAATACCGGCATGCCGTTTATTGATGCCAACATGCGCGAGCTTAATGCTACAGGCTTTATGAGCAATCGCGGCAGGCAAAACGTAGCTAGCTTTTTGGTTAAAGATTTAAAAGTGAATTGGACCTGGGGCGCCGCTTATTTCGAAGAAAAACTGATCGATTACTCGCCTGCCAGTAATTGGGGCAACTGGGCCTATGTTGCAGGTGTCGGCAACGATCCGCGCGAGAACCGCCACCTTAATGTTTTAAAACAAGCCCAGGAATACGACCCCAAAGGCGAATATGTTAAAACCTGGTTGCCACAACTTTCGCTTATCCCGGGTAAACTGGTGCACACACCGTTTAATTTAAACCCAGCCGAAAAAGCATTATACCATATTGATGCGGCAACATATCCCGACTTTATTATTGAGTCGCCCGCAAAAATAATTAGCGAAAAAGACGTAACTTTATCTCACTGATATCGTCTAACAAAGTATAAACCTCTTATATCGTGAACTCTTTCGAAGAATATACCGTTATTATAGGCCTTTTGGCAGTAGCCATCGAGGGGATAGGTATACTCGTTAAGCGCCTCCGCGAAATACTACATCACTAATTTTTACTTCCGATTTTAATCTGATTGTAATACATCTTTAAATTATACCAACTGGTATAATAATTATATGTTACTTTACCTTTATAAACCAAAATCTAACTAATTCAGTCAAATAAAAACCTAAAAATGGCTTTATTTTAAAAAGTTATTTCCAATTAAATGAGTTTTTTGTGGCTTTATTGTTTTAGTTTTGCGGTGTTTTACTGATTTATTTCACATGGATCGTCTAAATTACATCAACAGCGCCAACGCAGCCTATATCGATACCCTTTATCAAGCCTATAAACAAGACCCTGAGTCGGTGGAGTTTGGCTGGCAAAAGTTTTTCGAAGGCTTCGATTTCGGTCAGGGTACGCCTTTAGCGGGTGAAACTGCACAAACAGCAGCCACCGCCACTCCCGATCATATCTTAAAGGAAATTAACGTGTTAAACATGATCAACGGCTACCGTGGCCGCGGTCACTTGTTTACTAAAACCAACCCGGTTCGCGAGCGCCGTAAATATTTTCCTGGTAAAGAACTCGAAACTTTTGGCTTAAGTGATGCCGATCTGGATACCGTGTTTAACGCCGGTACCGAAGTTGGCTTGGGCGCTGCCAAGCTGCGCGATATACACGATCTGTTAGAACAAACCTATTGCCAGGCCATTGGTGCCGAATACAAGTACATCCGTAACCCGATAAAAACCAAGTGGTTTGAGGACAGGATGGAAAAAGTACGCAATACGCCAAGCTTTTCTATCGACGAGAAAAAGCAAATACTCAATAAACTAAGCCAGGCAGTAATCTTCGAAAACTTTTTAGGTACAAAATTTTTGGGGCAGAAACGTTTCTCGTTAGAAGGCGCCGAGGCTTTGATCCCGGCTTTGGATTCGGTTATCGAAAAAGGTGCTGATCTGGGCCTGGAAGAGTTTGTGATAGGTATGGCACACCGTGGCCGTTTAAACGTGCTGGCCAACATCATGAAGAAATCGTACAAAGAGATCTTCTCAGAGTTTCAGGGTAAAAGCTACGATGCCGAATCTTCATTCGGTGGCGACGTAAAATATCACTTAGGCTACTCAAACGATATTGAAACCACAAACGGCAAAAAAGTTCACCTGAGCCTTTGCCCTAATCCATCGCACCTCGAAACAGTTAACCCAATTGTTGAGGGTTTAGTGCGCTCAAAAATTGATTTTAAATACAATAGCGATTACAAAAAGATCGCACCTATATTGATACACGGCGATGCCGCTGTTGCAGGACAGGGTATTGTTTACGAAGTTTTACAAATGTCGAAGCTCGATGGTTACCGCACCGGTGGCACCATTCACCTGGTCATTAATAACCAGATAGGCTTTACAACCAACTATAAGGATGCCCGTTCAAGTACCTACTGTACCGATGTGGCAAAAACAGTACTTTCACCGGTTTTGCACGTCAACGGCGATGATGCCGAGGCTTTGGCTTATGTGATCAACCTGGCAATGGAGTATCGCCAAACCTTCCACGAAGATGTGTTTATCGATATCTTATGTTATCGTCGTTATGGTCACAATGAGGCCGATGAGCCTAAGTTCACCCAGCCGTTGCTGTATAAAGCTATCGAGTCGCATGCCAATCCCAAAGATATCTACAATCAAAAACTATTAGATAACGGAAGTATTGGCGCTACCTACGCTGCTGAGATAGAAAAAACGTTCCGCGCAACTTTGCAAAAAATGCTCGATGAGTCGAAAGCCGAAGAGCACTTTACCGCCAGCAAACCGATGTACGGTGGTGCATGGCAAGGGCTGCACATCGCCAGCGATAAGGAGGTTAACAATACTTCTCCTGATACATCTATCTCCGAAAAAGAATTAACCGAAATAGGCAAAGGTTTAACTACTTTACCTGCCCATAAGGATTTCTTTAAAAAGATAGAAAAGCTTTTTGATGAGCGCCGCAATATGGTTGAGAAAACGAAGGTTTTCGACTGGGCCATGGGCGAATTGATGGCTTACGGATCACTGCTCAAAGAAAATCACCGTGTACGTTTAAGCGGTGAGGATGTTAAGCGTGGTACTTTCTCACACCGTCACGCGGTATTAACGCTCGAGGATTCGGAGGAGGAATATACACCTTTAAATACTTTAGGTACCGAAGCTAAATTTGATATTTACAATTCACTGTTGTCCGAATATGGTGTTTTAGGTTTCGAATATGGTTATGCTCTTGCCGATCCTAACGCGTTAACTATTTGGGAGGCACAGTTTGGCGACTTTTACAATGGCGCCCAAATTATAGTCGATCAATACATCGCCAGCGCCGAAACCAAATGGCAACGTGGCAATGGTTTGGTAATGCTGTTACCACACGGCTACGAAGGCCAGGGGCCAGAGCACTCATCGGCGCGTATTGAGCGCTTTATGGAGCTTTGCGCTGATAATAATCTGCAGGTGGTCAATTGCTCTACCCCGGCAAATTTCTTCCATGTGCTGCGCCGTCAGCTACACCGCGATTTCCGCAAGCCGTTGATCGTGTTTACACCGAAAAGCTTGCTGCGTAACCCGATGTGCGTATCGCCGATTGCCGATTTTACCAAAGGCAAGTTCCGCGAATTGATCGACGATGGCTTTGTAACCGAAAAGAGCGTTAAACGTGTATTGTTCTGTTCAGGTAAGATCTACTATGATCTGTTAGAAAAACAGCAAGCCGATAAACGTAAGGATGTTGCTATTATTCGCGTTGAGCAATTATATCCTACGCCAATGGTCGCCATGCAAAAGGTTAAAGCCAAATACAGCAATGCAACAGAGTTTTTCTGGGTACAGGAAGAGCCTGAAAACATGGGAGCGTGGCCTTATATGTGCCGTAAGTTCCGTAAAAACGAATTGCAGTTAGAGGTAATTTCCCGTAAGGAAAGTGCCAGTACGGCTACCGGTTATGCCAAACAGCATACATCGCAGCAATTATATATCGTTGGTAAAGCCTTTGAGGTTATTGCCGGCGAAGAAACTAAAAAAGCGATTAAAAAGACGGTCGAAAAAATGGCCGAAACCAGCGCAGATTAATTTGTCATACGATATAATATTATGAGTTTAACGATCAAAGTTCCGCCGGTAGGCGAATCAATTACAGAAGTTACTTTATCACGCTGGTTAAAAAAAGACGGCGATGTAGTGGCGATGGACGAAGTGATTGCCGAATTAGAATCAGACAAAGCTACGTTTGAGCTTACTGCCGAACAAGCCGGAACTTTAAAAATTATTGCCAAAGAGGGCGACACCATTCCGGTTGGCGCGCCTGTTTGTACCATCGAGGATGGTGGAGCTATAAGCCCCACCCAACCCTCCCCTGAAGGGAGGGCTATAGAAGCGGGGCAAAAAGTCTCCCCTGCTGGGGGAAATTTAGAGGGGGCTTCTGCCCCGGTTGCCGATAAAGCGGCTGCCGCACCTGTTGCTGCTCCGGCAGCAGCATCCGCAGGTAAAACCATTGAGGTAAAAGTGCCACCGGTTGGTGAGTCTATTACCGAAGTAACCTTGTCTCGCTGGTTGAAGAAAGACGGTGATGTGGTTGCGATGGATGAGGCTATAGCCGAATTAGAATCGGACAAAGCAACATTTGAATTGACCGCCGAGCAAGCCGGAACCTTAAAAACCATTGCCAAAGAAGGTGATACTTTGCCTATTGGCGCTGTAGTTTGCAGTATTACAAGTGGTGCAGGCGCCCCGGTTGCCGCTCCTGTAGCTGCTCCCGTTGTAGCTGCATCGGCCGCCCCTGCTGCAGCGGTTGAATCAAAATCAAACTATGCGTCAGGTACACCATCACCTGCCGCGGGTAAAATATTAGCCGAAAAGGGTGTTGACCCAGCTTCGGTAAGTGGTAGCGGCGTTAACGGCCGCATCACCAAAGAGGACGCGATCAATGCACAGCAAGCTGCACCAGCTGCTGCAGCAAAACCGGCCGCACCTGCTGCTGCCCCGGCGCCGATAGTACCGGTGGGCGGCGAGCGTCGCGAAAAAATGTCGCCGTTGCGTAAAACAGTAGCTAAACGTTTAGTTGCGGTTAAAAATGAGACGGCCATGTTAACCACCTTTAACGAGGTTGATATGTCGCCTATCATGGAGATCCGCAGCAAATACAAAGATAAATTTAAAGAGAAACACGGTGTTGGCTTAGGCTTTATGTCGTTCTTTACCAAAGCGGTTTGCGAGGCTCTGAAAGACTGGCCTGCTGTTAATGCGCGTATTGAAGGTGAAGAAATTGTATACAGCGATTTTGCAGATATCTCTATCGCGGTGTCGGCTCCAAAAGGCTTGGTTGTTCCGGTTATCCGTAATGCCGATGGGATGAGCTTAGCTGAAATAGAAAAAGCGGTTGTGGTACTGGCCGGCAAAGCCCGCGAAAACAAATTGAGCCTTGCCGAAATGACTGGTGGTACATTTACCATTACCAACGGCGGTGTTTTCGGTTCCATGATGTCGACCCCGATCATCAACTCTCCGCAATCGGCCATATTAGGTATGCACAATATTGTTGAGCGCCCTGTCGCGGTGAACGGACAAGTGGTTATCCGCCCGATGATGTACCTGGCCTTATCTTACGATCACCGCATTATCGACGGCCGCGAGTCGGTAAGCTTCCTGGTACGGGTAAAACAATTGTTAGAAGATCCTGCACGATTGTTATTAGGCGTGTAATCTAGAAGATATATAAAAAGAAAACCCGGTTTATCCGGGTTTTCTTTTTATTGAGGATTGTCATTTCGAGCGAGCGCAGCGACGAAAAATCTTTACCATCAGGCAAATACCCCAACGCTCAATTAACCGGCGCAGCGGGCTTACTCAACATATTAATAAATAATTTATATGCCCCCGGTACGCCCGCAGGCAACTGCCTGAAGAATGACAACGAGGTATAAATAAACCTGCCCTTGCCATAATCTGTCATGATCAGTGATCCGCTGTTCGGCGCTTCGCCGGCATCATTCATTTTTAATGGTGCCTGGTAACGGCTATCTGCTCCGGTTGTAAAGTATAAACCACGTTCCTGCACCCAGCCATCAAAATCTGCCGGTGTTACCTTATTGGGATAGTTCAATACGGGGCTGTTCGGATCGGTAACGGTAACTTTGGCGTTCTCGTCGGTAACTCGCTGGTTCACTACACGGAATGGATAAGGGCCGATATCATTCACCACAATACCCTGGTTGTTATTATATTGTACAAGCAAGTTGCCGCCATTTTTTACGTAATCCATCAGCTTAGGCTGTTCAACAACCAGTCGGCTGTTTACATTATAGGCACGTACGCCGGTGACAATGGCATCATATTGCGACAGGTCGCCGTTCATAATTTCTTTTTCGTCGAGCTCGTGAACTTCGTATCCGGCCTGGCGCAAGGCATCCGGCACCAAATCGCCAGCTCCATTAATATAACCTATCTTTTTACCGGCCAGTTTTAGGTTAAGATTGAGCAGTTGCGCCTGTGCAGGTGGGAAGAGAGTGATTACCGGGATATGCTCGTAATTGATAACCTTTATGCCATAGTTGTACGTGGTTTTATTCATGCCCACGGCTGTCTCAACTTCCACTGTACCGTTTTCGGTTTGATTGCCGGTTGGTGTAATGGTAAATTTCTCGTTCCATTCCTCGCCCTTGTTTTTGTTGTTAAAAGGGATACTTTCCGGCTCAGCCTTCCAGCCTTTAGGTAGGTTTAAATGTATCGTTCCAAAAGGTTCTTTCCTGAAGCTTTTAAGTTTGACGATCAGGCTTTGAGGTACACCCGTATTAAACACATAAACCGGACTGGCAATGTTGGCCGTTACAGGTGGCGTAATAGCTATTGGCTGGTAAACCTCACCGCGAACAGGGTCTACATATTTATACACCAGGCGACGCTCAAATTTTACCGGTTTTCCCTCAATAATAAACTCAAAACTAACCGTTGGCAGGTCGGGGTTTTCGGGATTACCCACTGATTGCTGGTCGGGGATATTGTACGAACCAAGGCTATGTGGCGTTTGTAGCCAGTATGGTTGTGTAATTTTATCAGCGAACAGCTTATTGTTGATGCTTTGCAACTGGTTATTCTGGATATTGGTTAAAGCGGGTTTAACCGCATCGTTAATATACAGGCTATTTAATTTGATTTTATCATTATATCGATCAATGATCTGTGCCCTTACGGGAATGCTGTCACCAATAGCATAAGTTGGTTCAGTCGTGTAAGCTTCAAACCATAATCCAGCGCAGGCGGCAACCAGGTCTTTCAGCTCTTTTACCTTCTGCTCGCGCCAGTAACTATCCTGCAGTTTTTCCATGCGCCCCAATAATTGTATCAACGCCGGTACCGAACCCGCCGGGTTATTCTCGTCAAAACTTTTGCTGATTGCGTTAATAGTTTGTTCAATAGCTTCACCATCTTTTAACCTGTGCCATGTGGTGTTCACATCATCAAACAACTCTATACGTGGTGCTACACCCAATATGGTTTTAAAATATTCAAACGATTGCCCGCGTGTTTTTGCCGAGCCAAATCCCTGGCTTTTATGGTTCGAGCGGCTGTCGGCAGCAATTTCGCCATAGCCTTTGCCTAACAGCGCATTGTAAACGCCTACGTCTATTTTAAATTGGTTGGCCGCGGTGGTATTGTTGCCGCCAAAATTGAAGGTATTCCATAGCAGTCGTTTGGCTTGCCAGGGCTGCACATATTGTAACTGTTCGGGGAATCGTTTCGGATCAGCGGCCGCCGTAAAAGCCTCTTGCGCCAGTATGGCCGACGCGGTATGATGCCCATGCCCACCTTCGCCCGTGGTAGGGAAACGGCAGATGATCACATCGGGTTTAAACTTGCGGATAGTCCAAACCACATCACTCAAAACTTTTTCCCGGTCCCATGTCTTTAAAGTCTCATCCGGTCCTTTCGAAAAGCCAAAGTCGTTGGCGCGACTAAAAAATTGCTCGGCGCCATCGACACGGCGCGCGGCTAACAATTCCTGCGTCCGCACCAATCCTAATAATTCGCTTTGGTCGTTGCCAATTAAATTCTGTCCGCCATCGCCACGGGTTAAAGCCAGGTAACCGGTACGGTAATGCTTCTCTTGTGCCAGGTAAGCCAATAAGCGCGTGTTCTCGTCGTCGGGGTGCGCG